>Ga0302326_10000059_pt1 | contig 268433 bp, 235 predicted proteins | sample Palsa_T0_3_FD_202264 | JGI IMG/M metagenome (GOLD analysis project Ga0302326, IMG submission 202264) | Peat permafrost microbial communities from Stordalen Mire near Abisko, Sweden - Palsa_T0_3 | ecosystem: Environmental > Terrestrial > Soil > Palsa > Peat permafrost | place: Sweden: Abisko... | reverse complement strand
TGGTTGACGCTGATCGCCGGCCTTCGCTATTCGCACTTCGACTCCGGCTCAGTCAGCGGGGGAACCCAGCCGGCCGTCGCGCAGGACGCGACGGACCCGCGCTTTGGAGTTGCGCTCAGAATTCCGCGCCTGAACTGGGTGTTGCACGGTTTTTACGGCCACTTTTATCAGGCGCCTCCACTCCTGACTGCGACCGGTCCATTACTCGACTTAGCCACCAGCCAGACTCTGGCTTTCGCCCCATTGAAGGGAGAGCGCGATGAAGAATACCAATTCGGAGTCTCGATTCCCTTTCACGGATGGGTGCTGGAGGAAGACACCTTTCAAACACGCGCGCAGAACTGGCTGGACCACAACAATATCGGCGAATCGAACATCTTCTGGCCCATCACCTGGACTGCGACACTGATTCAGGGCTGGGAGACCACGCTGCGTTCTCCGCGCCTCGGGCGCCGCGCCCAGGTCCATTTGGCCTATTCCAATCAGATCGCGCAGGCCACATCGCCCATCACCGGAGGCGTGATCTGCCCTCTTCCCGTGACGGCGGCATGCCCGGTGGCCATCCCGCCGGGATACGCGCCGGTCGACCACGATCAGAGAAATACCTTGAACTTCGGCGCCAATGCAAGTCTTCCCTGGCAGGTGTTCGCTTCGACGAATGTCTACTACGGTTCGGGATTCACCAATGGAACGCCGGACGCGCAATATCCGGGGAACTATCTGCCGGGGCACACTACGTTCGACATTTCCCTGGGAAAGAGTTTTGGCGAGCGCGAGAGATACAAAATTTCGTTGACCGCTCTGAATGTTGGGAATCGGCGCGTATTACTCGACAACAGCCTGACTTTTGGAGGATTCCACTTCAACGACCCGCGACAAATCTACGGCGAATTCCGTTGGAGATTTCATTACTGATCGGCGCTACAGGCGAGCAATGGATGCGATGTGAACGCATCCACGAAACCCGCTACGAATGAAAATCCCATTGCAACAGTGAACATACCCGATGAAACCGCACAGATCGGCGATTCGCCGCTGGAACTGCAACCCAAACTGCTCCGCGCTTTACAGGAACAGGAGTTCGAGCGCCTGGGCAGCGGCCAGACGATTCGGGTCGACGCGCGCGTGGTGGCAGCCACCAACCAGGACCTTTCGAAGCTTGTGGCGATTAAACTGGGTATTGAAGCGCGGCGGCCACATTGGTCGAGGTCCGTTCAGCCCACTGGCGATGGCCATGCTGATCGGCTTGACGCCGTCGATCCCGATCGTAAGATCGCGCAGTTCTACCACACGGCCTGGACCGTCGAGGATGGCGCCCCCAGCGGTATTCACAGGCTCGCGCAAACCAAGGACGGCTATATGTGGTTAGGGACGCGCCATGCTCGGCCCCGGCGCCTGGATCGACGGCAGAAATCGACACCATAGACCCCACTAATTGGGGGGCGGCGCCGCAACCATCGCGGGGGACCATGATTGCAGAAATAAAATCGGCGGCCGCCAACCGCTTCGGGCGAAGGAGATCCCACTCAGCGACGCAGGACGCTTGGGCGCCCTCCATCGCCGGTGGCGACGGAACGCGCCTCAGGAAGCTGACTCGGCTTATCGGCAGCGATGATCGCCCGAAGCATTGTCCCATCTTCCGCAACGAAGCTTTGCTGGAAGGGACGCGCCGCAGGGCGGAGCGAAGTATCTACCGGGAACAGATTCTGATCGCACTGACTGGGTGGCCAGTTTGCACAGTGTGCACGGGTATTGACCGGGCGCGAAACTCTCGGAAGTAGCCCGTCTTGCCTATCGCGAAAACGGATTCCGAATGGTAAGCCCGTCGATCACCTGGCCATCTTGCATGTTCTCCGAGTAAAGTGTTCTGGTGCCAGCGTGGAGCGCACCCGCGATGATGAGTGAATCAAATATTGAATACTCGTATCGCTCTGCAATATGCACAGCTCTCTCGTGGGTCTCGACCGTAAGAGGCACGGGTTCCGGACAAAAAACGCGAAGTATGTCGAGCGCGCGGCGCACTTCATCCCAGCTCTTGTGAAGCTTGCGCCGAGCCACGGCGACAAATTCGTTGAGGACCTGAACTGATAGTGCTCCTCCCGCGGCCAGCAGCGTCTTGGCGACTTCACCGCGCCAATCGTCGTGGCGAAAAGCGTACAGCTCCGGCGCGTGCTGTGCGGTACTCACGCCGGAAATTGCCCGGTTCGTCGTCTTCATATCGGTGGTTTCTGCACAAAAACGCACATTTTTGAAGACCCCAAGCAGACTTTTCGATGTATGATGAGCAAATCAAGCGTGCAAGTTTCTAGAATGAGCCCGCGATTGAGATATAACGGGGTGGTCCTGCCGGGAAACCCGGACGCCATTGGGTTGGACATATAGAGCCGCGCTGCCGTGTCCTCCACCGTTGCGTCGAGCAATGCAGGATTTCTTCGTAGAAAGACGGTGAGCGGCAGCACACATCGGCAGACAACTTATCTCGCTACAGACCTGGCGTGAACCCCTGCGAAAAGGCTTGCCGGTTCTCGACAATTGTTGCTCAATTGCTTTACGCATGGTGTCTCGCCGGCGCCTGGCAAGTAGCGCGTTGCACCAACGAAATCAGATCCGATTTGATCGAGGTAATGAAGACAATGAATTTCTCGGTAAAGATGTTATTGGCGGCCGTTTTGGTGTTCTGCGCAAGAGCATTCGCGCAAAATGCACAGCTTTCCGGAATCGTCTCCGACGCTACCGGCGCCCCCATGCCTGACGCCCAAATTGCTACTACGGATGAATTGAAGGGCATCCAGCGGCAAACCAAGACCAATGACGCCGGCCTCTACGTCGTCACGTTACCACCCAGCAGATACAAGATCACTGTATCGGCTAACGGATTCAAGACCAGCACGCGCGAGGGAGTGACTCTTGAGGTCGACCAAAACCAACAACTCAACTTTGCACTCGAAGTCGGGCAAATGCAACAGTCCGTGACTGTCAATGCGGACGTGCCTATAGTGAATACAGTGGATTCCGCGCTTTCCGGGGTGGTGGATGACAACCGTGTCGTGGACCTTCCTTTGAACGGCCGCAACGTCATGGCACTGGCTGAGATCGTCCCGGGAGTCTCCAATGTGAGCGCGCCCCAGTACCTTAGTGATGCGCGTTCGGGGCCCACCATGGACGTTAATGGCGGTCAGAAGAACATGAACCTGTTTACGTTCGATGGCGGTTATTTTGTCAATCCCTCACGGAATACGGGACTGAACTATCCGCCGCCGGACGCAGTTCAGGAGTTCCGTATCATTACTTCGAATTTCACGGCGGAATACGGGCGCAACTCCGGTTCTCAAATCAACGTGGTAGCGAAAGCTGGCACGAACGCGTTCCATGGGGCTGTGTTTGAGTTTCTGCGTAATGATGCCTTCAATGCGAGGAACTTCTTTTCGGCAAGCGTGCCGGCACTGAAACAGAACCAGTTTGGGGGCGTCGCAGGCGGCCGGATCAAAAAAGACAAACTCTTCTTCTTCGGTTCGTTCCAAGGTCTGATCGACCACCCACAAGCAGTTCCCTCCGAGGCATTCGTACCTACGGCTGCGGAGCGGAGTGGCGATTTCCGCGCTTTGGGAACAACGCTCTCCGATCCCACAGATCCGCTTACAGGTAAACCGTTGACCGATTCCGCAGGCAATGTTTGCGTTGCGAACAATATGATTCAGCCCGGCTGTTTAAGCCCGGCTTCACAGGACCTTTTGAAGTATGTGCCGGAATCCGCATCCGGAACTGTCGTGTCCTTGGGCGCGAGCCCTGTGCACGATTACAACTACCTTGGCCGGATGGACTGGAACCCAGGACCCCGGCATACGATTGATGGCCACATCTACGTGGATCGCAATGGTTACTCAACGCCCTATGCCGGAAGCGGCAACATCGCCGGTTATATTTCCGAATCGTTCACGGCCAACGCCACCGGGGTCACGCTTAACGATGTTTATACGTTCAGTCCGACCATGATTAATCAGTTCGTCTTCTCCTGGCTGAATGACAATTCGCTCGAGAGCGACTCGCAGAATATTGATCCATCGCAGCTTGGTATCAATATGCCGCGCTATAGTCCGGTCGGTTCGGTGGAGACCGACGTCAACGGCTACTTCAATCTTGGTTCGGGCTATTTAACAAAGTTTCAGAATTCGAATTACCAGTTCCGCGATACGCTGAACGTGATCAGGGGCCGCCATAATTTCAAATTCGGCGCCGAAGTGCTTCGCCTCCACTTCGATCAAAAGTTCATTGGATCGCCAACCTTCGAGTTTACCGGCAGCAGGACGGGAGATGCCTTGGCCGACTTCATGCTTGGCGCCTACGATAACGTGTCACTCGATTTCGGTATCCGCAATAACGATGATGTGCAGTGGGCTCCCAGTTTCTTCGCCCAGGATGAGTTCAGAGCCGGAAAACGGCTGACCCTGACATTGGGCGTGCGCTACGAGCCGTACTTTCCATGGAAAGATGTCAACGGTTTGGTAGAGGCTCTGCAGTTCGGCGCCCAATCGACCAAGATACCCGACGCTCCTCCGGGCCTGCTTTTCCCGGGCGATCCCGGTATTTCGAACAGCCTGGTTCCCGGCAGCTTTCACAACTTTGCCCCAAGAATAGGTTTCGCTTGGGATGTCTTTGGCAATGGCAAAACGAGCCTTCGGGGAGCTTATGGCGTCTTTTTCGATTCCGTGAACGCGGACAGTTTATCTCAGGAGAATCCCCCGTTCGCCGGCTTCGGCAATGCCTATAATGGCCTGCTACAAGATCCGTTTGGATCAGTGGGGCAGGTTACTCCTCCGGCGCAGCCGTCCGGTAGCTTCGGTTGTGTCCACGTCGCACAATTCCCGGGTCTGAACTGTCCCCTGTTTCCGCTGCCAGTGAGCGGCTTATTTATCGATCCTCACCTGCATACTCCGTATGTGCAAGAGTGGAATTTAAATATTCAACGGCAGATCACCAGCAACGCGCTGTTTGAGATTGGCTATGTCGGTAAGATCGGCACGAAGCTGGAGGCTTGGCGCAACTTCAACCCGGGACTGGCCATCAACGACCCGGTGACCGGGGCTCCGCCAACGCTCAATAATGTTAACGATCGCGTGATCTACGAGCCAGGTATCTTGTCTCCGCAGGCTATCCTGCTGGGGAACGATAACCGTAGCTGGTATCACGGGCTACAGACACGATTCAACAAGCGCTGGAGCCACGGATTTTCGATCACCGCTTCGTATGTATTTTCCAAATCGATCGATACGGTTCCTCACTCAAGTAACTACTTGTCTTACAGCTATCCCGACCCCTTTAACCTGCGGACCGCCCGGGGTCCGTCCGACTTCGACCGGACGAATGTGTTTGTCGCGTCGTATCTCTGGACGATCCCGTTTCATCCCCGGGAGCGCGTACTGAATGCAGTTGCCGGAGGATGGACGCTTGCCGGTCTGACGACCTTCGAAACGGGCACGCCCCTCACCTTCATTGAAGGTTATGACGTTGCCCAGGACGGAACGTCCGCTGGTAGCTTGGGCCAGCAGCACGCTGTGTTATCCGGCCAGCCGATCGCGATCAGCCATCCCAGCGAGGCGGCGATGATCAATATGTATTTCAATACGGCCGCATTTGTCGATCCGCAACTGCTTCCGGCTGGAACGTATGGCAATGCCGGCCGGGGCATTCTTCGGGGCCCGGACTTCAACGACACGGATTTCTCGGTCCTCAAGGATTTTGTGTTCACCGAACGCTACCGTTTGCAATTCCGGGCGGAAGCTTTCAATCTGCTGAATCAAGTTAACTTCAACAATCCGAATGTGACTGTCAGTTCCGGCAGCTTCGGCAGGATCACTGGCGCGGGGGCGGCTCGCGTGATTCAGTTTGCGCTGAAACTTCTTTGGTAGGACGCCGCGGGAAACAATCTTATGAAACGTGCCTTGCTGGCATTACTCGCGGTGTGCGGATCGGCGACTTCGGCCACTGATCACGCAGGTCAAGAACTTCGGACTCGCATTTCCCTGAACAAAGGATGGCGTTTCAAGCGGCAAGTTTCGCCCGGAGCTTTGATCGAACCGCAATTCCTTCACGCGGAGCAACCCGGTTATGACGACTCGTTGTGGACCCCCGTATTTCTTCCGCACACCTGGGATGCAACTCAAGAAAATGCTTTTCCACCACCCGACCATTTTCGCGGCCTGGGGTGGTACCGGAGGGTCCTGGCGCTCCGCCCCGAATGGAAGGGCCGGCGAATATCAATCGAGTTTAAGGCTGTCTGCCAGGTTGCCGACGTTTGGCTGAATGGGCGCCTTCTCGGCCGGCACGTTGGCGGATTCACTGGATTTCAGTTCGACATCACCACGTACTTGAATTGGAACGGAGCTAACCAGCTTACGGTCCTCGCCAATGACGTCATGGACGCATACATTGCGCCAGCCAATGAAACCAACGTTCCGGAGTACGGCGGCATCTATCGTAGTGTTTCGTTACTAATAACTGACCCTGTCCACGTTGCGCCGAACGGTGTGTGGACATCAACCGAACAGAGCGGGCAGGCTGTGACACTGCATGTGCACACTCGCCTGAAGAATTCAGGTACAGCGAAGAGCACCATACGGTTGGAGACGTCGATTCGAGATGGCACTCGCGAAGTTACCAGCCAGTCTTCCGACGTGAATCTCGGCGCCAGTGCCGAGGGCCAGGCCGACCAGACATTCCAATTGAATCCACCACAATTATGGTCTCCTGGCTCACCTCATCTTTACGACTTAGTAAGTACGGTTTCAAACGGCCCACTTCGAATTGACCGGGTTACGAATCATTTTGGCGTCCGGTTTATGGGATACGATCCGGCACACGGATTCACGATCAATGGTAACTTCATTAACTTGCATGGAGTCGACCGCCGCCAGGATTACGGCTTTATTGGCGACGCGGTTCCCGAGGCCGTGGGAGTTCGCGATATTCAGATTATAAAAGATATGGGGGGGAACTTCATTCGGACCGCACACTATCCCCAGGACCCCGCGGTTCTGGATGCGTGTGACCGCCTGGGCATTCTTGTCTGGGAAGAGATTCCCAATATCAAGATCCACCTCTACCGCGCGTCGGTAGAAACGCGGGAGCCCGTATATACGCAGCGATTCCTTCGTCCGTTTGTCGCCAATCTGAAACAGCAGATGCGGGAGATGGTGGATCGTGACCGCAATCATCCCTCGATTATTATTTGGGGATTGGGGGATGACTTGAGTTTATATCACTATCCTGAAGATTTTGCCGAATTGTCGAACGCGAGTCACGAGCTGGATCCGGCGCGATGGACGGCGGCACGTTCCCCGCATGTGACCGATGTTCTCGACGCGACAAGTGAGCCCGATCTGATTAAAGAGCATCAGAGCCATCCGGAACGGATGTATCTTTGGAACGAGTGGGGCTCGTTCGCATCGGAACGAATGCACGAGGGCGCGCCGTACTATTTGAGATTGCCAGCGGACCCGGGCTCGGACGTCTCCGTTGCAGACAGCGATGCGGCGTTACTCGTGGAGGGCTTCTGGATGCAGTATGCCGCGCTACCCTGGCTGGCTACCGCGAAATGGGCGATGTTCGATACCGGGGAGCCCAATTCTACCCATACGATGTCGGTATTCACGCGAAAGTGGGAGGGCAGAGTCAATTTTCGCTGGCCCTTCGATGACTATAACGGCGTGTCGGATATGTGGCGGCTGCCGAAAGAGAGTTACTTCTTTCTGCAAAGCCAATGGACCGACAAGCCCATGGTTCACATAGTGGGTCAGTGGACACCCGCTGCCGGAAGAGAGCGCCGGACAGTGCGTGTCTACAGCAATGCGGAGACGGTTGAACTTACACTGAATGGCAGAAGTCTCGGTGCGCACGGGGCAGCCGGCCCTGGGCGTGTCTGGAAAGACTTCAAGTCGTTATTCGATCAATTCGGTGTTCAGGATGAATTCAGTAAGTCACTGTTAGAGGGTGCCAGATTACCGCATGGTCCGTTCATATGGGACGCGGTGCCTTTCGAACCTGGTTCGCTTGTTGCGACTGCCCACAGTGCCGGCACGACGATACGTGACGAGCAACGTACGCCCCAACTTCCTACTCGGATTCTGCTGAAGAGCGAGAAACCTAAGCTGGAGACAAGCTGCGAGGACGTCGCCTTTGTGGAGGCAGACGTGGTGGACGATGCCGGCACTATCGTTCGCAATACCCATCCCTGGATACATTTTGAGATCACCGGGCCGGGACACTTTCTCGGCGAGATGGTAGATATCGATACTATTTCGGGTGTTGCGGGGATCAACCTGCAAACTGACGGAGACAAAGGTGAGATTACTGTGACTGCCAGTTCCCCCGGCCTGCAGACTGGAATGGTGAAGGTCGTGAGTCAGTGAGAATGGAAGGTGGACGCGTGATTTCACGCCGCGTCCTTCGTGAAAATCGGACTAGCGGGCACAGTCGGCCAATTCTTGACGTTTGGCAATGTGCGGCATGAACTGGCCAGACTGAATCAGCGGCCTGGCCATCATGGGGATGTATACGAGTGTGCCTGCGAATCCGGCGGCTGCGGCCGAAGCATCGTGCATCGGCGGCAGAAAAGGGAGCGCCCTTTGGGGAATTGTGCCGATTTTGAGATTCGGTATCTTCGGCTGTTGGGAGGCCTGCCCGGGCACACAAACGCACTGTAAGCAGGCTCGTAAAACCTCGTGTTTAGCCGGATGACTTCGGCGCGCGTGCGTTCGTGAGGCATAGGCGAAGGCTGATATCCTTGCGGGTAGCTAGAAACTTCTGGAGAGAAATCATCCCCATGCGAATGTCCCGCGTTTTTCTCTTTGCTCTGGCCGTACTCTCGCCTTCGATTCTGCTTGCTGTCCCGGCAGATGTTTCGTTTACAAAGGCCGCCGCCCAGGTTGCCCGTTTCGACTTCGTCGAGATCAACGCCACCGTCCCGGCGCCCGACGCCGCAAACCCGTTTGAAGATGTTTCCCTGTCGGGAAGTCTGGAAACCGCCGACGGCAGCCATCATTGGGCCGTCGATGGCTTCTGCGACTCCACCGACGGCGCCCTCTTCCGCATCCGCTTCATGGCCCCGCTAGCCGGCGATTACAAGTACTCGGTCACCTACAAGCAAGGCAGTTTCACAAAATCTTCCACCGGCAGCTTCCGCGCCGTCGAAGCTCAAAAGCGTGGCCTCATCGCCGTCGATCCCCAGTACCCGTGGCACTTCATCTGGCAGGGAACCGGTGAGCATTACTTCTTCAACGGAACCACGGCGTATTGGCTGGTAGGCTTTCGCGACGACCACACCATTCAATACAGCCTCGATCGCCTCCATCGGCTCAAGGTCAATCGCTTGCGTGTGACCATCGCCGGCCGGGAGGCCTCCACCCTCTTCGGCGAGCCTGTCATGATCGGACCAGCCTGGACGCCTCTCATTGCAGCCTGGCAGGCACAAAGCGCGGACGACCCGCTCCATCCCGGCTTCGACTATCACCGCTTCAATTTGCCCTACTGGCAGAAGTTTGACCGCATGCTGCAATTCGCCCGCGGTCGCGACATGAACATCTCTCTGGTCCTCGACATGGGCGACAGCAAGGTTCATCCTGTCGCCGGAGGCGAAGATGAGCATCGCTTCATTCGTTATGCCGTCAACCGGTTGGCGGCCTTCTCCAATATCACCTGGGACCTTGGCGACGATCTGGATGGATACCGCGACGAGAAATGGACGCATGAAACAGGCATGCTGATCCAGGACCTCGATCCCTACAAGCACCTGGAAACCAGCCATCCCGCCGTCAGTAACGATCATCAGGATCGGGCGTCAAGCTGGTTCGGCTTCACGTCCTATCAGGAGTGGTCCCGCAAACAGCACGAATTGATCCTTGCATCCAGAAAGTTGCAGGAGAAGACCGGGCGCATCATCCCGCAAACCAACGAAGAGTATGGTTACGAAGACCACTATCCTTTCTGGGCGCTTCCCGACTCCGATTCCGCAGACGTGCTGCGGCGCACGGCGTGGGACATCTATATGGCCGGTGGCTACCAGACCGCGGGAGAGTCAGCGCGCCGTGGAACAAACATCCGGCCCGACATGGGCGGCGGATGGCTCAACGGCCGCGGCGACGACACCCAGACCATGTTCCTCGGCTACGGGCACATCGTCGACTTCTTCACCGGCTTTGAATGGTGGAAGACAAATCCCCACGATGAGCTCGTCAACAACGGCAGTTACTGCCTCGCCGATCCCGGAGAAACCTACGCGATCTATTTGCCTCATGGCGGCCAGGTCACCGTTCAACTTCTGCCCGGACGCTATCGCGCGACCTGGTTCAGCGCCCTGACCGGAGAGAAGATCGAACTGCCGCCCGCGGATGGCCCCGTGTGGACTTCACCGGCCGCCCCGAACAATTACGACTGGGCATTGCTGCTTCAGGCGATGTAGTCGCGCAAGCGAAGGGCCTCTTGCCGCGCCATGCCAAACACATCTCTAGCCTAAGACTCCCGAGGAGTTTCTCAAATTGGCGCCGGACGTGTGAGGAGTCGGCATCCAAGTGGCGTAACAGCAGGTCGCGGTCCATCCTGGAAACTCATTGTTAACAAATGTTTTTCTTGGCCGTGTCTGTGCGGATAAAACGGGTGGAGGAAACACCAATGCGCAGATTAGTCGTAAGTACGTTGTTCGGGCTCGGCCTGCTGATGGGCTCGGCCTATGCAGAGGAAGTGATCATACGAACCCGTCCGCCAAGGGCCGTCCTGGAGCAGCATGGTGTGCGGCCAAGCCGGGATCATGTATGGATCGGCGGCTACCACCGCTGGGATGGCAATGTCTACGTATGGACTCCCGGCCGATGGGAAGTCCCACCCCGTCCGCATGCGGTATGGGTGGCACCCCGCTACGACCATAGGCACGGGGGATATGTGTTCGTGGACGGGCACTGGCGGTAAATAAGAGAACGTCGGCAACGGGCAGCTCTGCCATTGGCTGCCCGTTGCGGTGGTGGAAACGGTAGTGGTGGCTCATATCAACCCTTTTTCCAGAGCAACCCATTCAGGCATCTGCATAACCTTTTCCTACTCGTGCAGTATCCAAACGGGGTCGGCAAAGCGGCTTTCGGCGATGGATTCCGTCGCGGGCTTGCCGCCGGTCGGGCGCCGCAGCCACCGACACGTCGAACGCGCGGCATCCGATTCGGTTCGCGAGGCTGGAGCTCGAACTGATAATGCGCGCCACGCCGGGCATCGGGGTGGCACCCGCGCCGAGCAGGTACGATGCTCGCCGCTCTGGTACCTATCTGGTCCCAGAACGGTTTCGTGACCGGCATGGCGCATTTCCCGGCGTGTTATATTGAGAGCTGAAACTCGGAATACCTGTTCTCTTTTCGAAACCGGATCCCTGCCGGCCATACACGCACTCCCCGACTCCTAAGAGGCTCTTCATGTTGACCCAAAACCATAAGCACGTCGTCGCCTGCATACTTCTCTCCGGCTGCCTGTTACTCGCCCGCGCGGCCGCACAGCCAAACACGACCACTCGCCCATACCTGTCCGACGAGACCCGCACCGCGTCCTTATCCAATTCCACCGTCCCGTCAGCGGCGCCCGTGGCGTCGAGTGTCCTTCCACAGTTCGCATTTGGCGGTGGCTGGTACTCGGCGCTGTATTTCACGAACCTCACCGGATCGCCAGTTTCGTTTCCGGTGAATTTTGTGGGCGATGCTGGAGCGCCGTTAAACGTACCGGCTCTCGGGGGATCCACCACGAACGTGAACCTGGCAGCATACGGTACGGCCCTCATCGAGGCGCCCAACGTGGGTAGCCTGGTCCAGGGATACGCGGCGTTCACTCTTCCGGCCGGAGTGTTCGGCTACGGGGTGTTCCGGCAGAGCGTGGCCGGGCAGCAAGATCAGGAAGCCGTGGTGCAATTGTGCAACACGGGAGCTACTACGAATACGCTTACGTGGGACGAGACGACCTTCGTCACCGCCGTGGCGGTCGTCAACCCCAGTTCCACCGCCACCAACGTGACAGTGACACTGTATGACGAGAGTGGCAACACCATCGGAACCTCTCTCCTCTCCTTGCCGCCCAACGGCAAAGTGGCGACCACTTTGCAAAGCCTGCCGGGTCTGAGCGGAATGGTAGGGAAACGCGGCTCCGCGCGATTCTCGGTGTCAGCCGGAAGCGTGGCGGTACTGGGACTGCGTTTCGACGGGCTGGCCTTTACCTCCATCCCGACCGGCAGTGCCGGCACGACTTCCGGATCCAGCGTGCTTCCACAGTTCGCATTTGGCGGTGGCTGGTACTCGGCGCTGTATTTCACGAACCTCACCGGTTCGCCAGTTTCGTTTCCGGTGAATTTTGTGGGCGATGCTGGAGCGCCGTTAAACGTACCGGCTCTCGGGGGATCCACCACGAACGTGAACCTGGCGGCATACGGCACGGCCCTGATCGAGGCGCCCAACGTGGGTAGTCTGGTCCAGGGATACGCGGCGTTCACTCTTCCGGCCGGAGTGTTCGGCTACGGGGTGTTCCGGCAGAGCGTGGCTGGGCAGCAGGATCAGGAAGCCGTAGTGCCATTGTGCGGCACGGGAGCCACTGCGAATACGCTTACGTGGGACGAGACGACCTTCGTCACCTCCGTGGCGGTCGTCAACCCCAGTTTCACCGCCACCAACGTGACAGTGACGCTGTATGACGAGAGCGGCAACACCATCGGAAACTCTCTCCTCTCCCTGTCGCCCAACAGCAAAACGGCGACCACCTTGCGAAGCCTGCCGGGCCTCAGCGGAATGATAGGGAAACGCGGCTCCGCGCGATTCTCGGTGTCAGCCGGAAGCGTGGCGGTACTGGGACTGCGTTTCGACGGGCTGGCCTTTACCTCCATCCCCACGACCGGCGAATTGGGCGACGTCGTAGCTGAGCGGGAGCTGGCGCAGACGGGACTGGCGGTGGGACTGGCATCCACCGTGCTCCAGAGTCAATTCGCCATGTTTGTGCAGATCCTGGAGAGGTCCACAAATTGTCTAGCGCTCACTGGAGGCGGCAGTGTCCGGTGGGCCGGCGGGGCCGATGTGGCGGTGTATTACGACGCCCAGTGCACGCAGCGCTATATCGCGACTAACCCCGGTACGACCGTGACGCCGTCCGGTAACATGGTAGTCGTCGCGGAGACCGCCACCTATTACGCGCCGAAAGGCGCGACCCTCGGAACCATGACCCTCAATGAGACCGTCCAGTACAACAGCGACAACACCTGGAGCCTGTACGGGCTGGGCATATTCACACCGGTAGCCGGTGCAGGGACACCTGTGCAATTGGGGCTGTGGTGCTCACTCTCGGAGACGGGGGCCACGTGCGCGGGCGGCGTAGCGCAGAACTTTCCGGCACTCGGAATTGCGATTGGCGCAGTGACTCCCCTTACCCTCACAGTGTCTACTGTGAACGCTCCCGTGACCTTCACCGGCAGCGGTACCGCCCTCACCGGCCCCATCGGCTCGCTTACTCTGACCAACCCATCACCGACGTCGCTGATCATCCAGGGCGGCACGCCCTATTCGTCCATTACGACCAACGGCGGCGCGGCTGCGTTCGTACTCTTTCCCCCGACGCCGACCTCGTGGACGTTTACCGATGAGGGCCACGATCAACAATTCCAGATTTCCGTGATCGACAATACCACCCGCGAACTGACCATGACGATCAAACAGATGAGCAGTGGAATTACGCTGGCAACGGGCGTGGTCGATCAGTCGGGATCGGGAACGATTACCTACTCCGACGGGAATATCGCGGCGATCACCAATTGGACACTGGCGGATTGATGTGGACCGAACAAAGCGGACACCGCAATTCGTAGGCCGGAAATTTTGCACAGACTCGAAGTCGTCAGTGTGCTGGTGGTCCTGCCGCTCTTGGTCGCCTCTAGCTAGCGGACTGATCCATTCCCAGAATACTGACCGCCGCTCCTGTCCCGCCGGGGGGCGCCTTGACCACTAGCCGCTTGACCTTTCCCTTCGTTGCCCCCCACGCTATTCCCAGGCTGTAAGCGGCGCGTCTGGGTCCGCAATCGTAGGCCGCGAATATGTTGCTGCATGCAATTCATAGCCTTCTCGCCAATATTCATCTCCGACCTGTAGATGGGACGGCCCGAAACGCTTATACTCGTCTGATGGCAAAGCCCGCGCATCCACACCCGGATAAGCTTCTTCTCTATGAAAAACTCGTGGCCACGAATGCCGGAGCCGAGCTGAAAGGCGCAAGCGTCCCATATACGGCAATGAACGGCAACATGTCGAGCTACCTGAGCAAAGAGGGCAAGCTCGCGCTTCGGTTGCCGCCTGCGGACATTGAGGTGTTTCTGAAGAAATACAAAACCAAGCTGTGCGATGCCTATGGCGTCGTCCAGAAGGAATATGTCGAGGTGCCTGATTCACTGCTCGCGAAGACCTCGGAGCTGAAGAAATACTTCGATATCAGCGTGGAACATGTCAGCTCGCTTAAGCCGAAGCCGGCGACGAAAAAGAAGGCAAAATAATTGAAGTGGCGGGCGGCCTTGCGAGTCGCCAGAGCGCCGACCTTTAGATGATGTAGCAACTCGTATCGTCCATCTTACATCTGAGCCGGTGGATCCGTCTGACAGCGGCTACCTCCTGAAATGGGAAAGAGTTTTGGCGAGCGCGAGAGAGACAAAATTTCGTTGACCGCTCTGAATGTGGGGAATCGGCGCGCATTACGCGACAACAGCCTGACTTTTGGAGGATTCCACTTCAACGACCCGCGACAACTCTACGGCGAATTCCGTTGGAGATTTCATTACTGAAGAAGTTCGCGGCCCCCTCGGCGCGATAGCCCGGCCGGACCGGCGTTACAATTTGCAAATGACGGCGGACCAGACACAATGCGTTGGAGATGGTTTCTAGCGGGGGTAGTCGTGGGTCCCCTGATGGCAGGCGCGGTCACCTGGATGGTCCTGCAGACGCGGGCAGCCGGCTGGAGCGCGCGAATGCCGCCTTCGCGCTTCGAGGCCTTCCTTGCGGCGGAAGCCAGGAGTCTGTCGATGCCGGGCGCCGCTATGCGCCGGATGAACCCCGTCAGCGAGTCGCCGGCCGTTCTGGCGGCAGCCCGTGAACATTGGGCGGACCACTGCGCCATCTGCCACGCCAACGACGGCAGCGGCGACGTCCCGATGGGCAAACAAATGTTTCCCCCCGCGCCCGACATGCGGGAGGCGCCGACGCAGCGTTTGACGGATGGCGAGTTGTTCTATGTCATCGAAAACGGCATCCGTCTCACCGGCATGCCCGCCTGGGGCGGAGCCGGCCACGACGAGAGTGACTCCTGGAAGCTGGTCCGATTCATTCGTCATCTGCCATTGCTGACGGCGCAAGAACTGCAGGAGATGGAGGCGCTGAATCCCAAGAGTCCCGACGAACTGAAGGAAGAACAGGAAGAAAAAGAATTCTTGAATGGAGGTCAACCGAGTGAACATACAACGCACCAACATCATTAGAGTGAGGAACGGCATCGCGGCGGTAGCCCTTTGCCTGATATTTCTATCCGCGCCCCTGGCGCTGGCGCACGGCGGACTCGAGCATGTCATGGGAGTTGTGCAAAAGATCAGCCCGACATCCGTCACAGTCGTAGCCACGAATGGTAAGAGCACGGAAGTGGTGTTCGATCCGAAGACAACTTATGCCAAGAATGGTCACGCTATACAGGAGAGCGACATAAAAGTCGGCGATCGCGTAGTGATTCACGCCGCAAAAAGCGGAGATAAGCTGGTCGCCCGCACGGTCGAGGCCGGAACCACAAAATAGTGCCTCCTCATGTTGAGCCCGCTCGTATTTGGTAATGAGGCGGGACCAATATGAGAATGGCAAGCATTACCCTTGGAGCATGGGGGGTATGGGCCGCATGGGCGGCGGCCGTGATGCCCCTGGGCGCACAGGGAATCAAGCTGGCATCGAATTTCGACAGGCTCGCGCAAAAGGCTGAGGAATCGGTGGAGGTGACCCTCGACAAATCCATGCTGCGGCTCACCGGCAAGTTCCTTGATGAATCGGACCAGGCAGAAATCAAAAAGCTGGTCGGCGGCTTGGACAGTATTTATGTCCGGAGCTTTGAATTCGCTAATGAGGGGGAATATAGCGGGGCCGATGTGGAGGAGGTGCGCAAGCGGTTGCAGGCGCCGGCGTGGTCGCGCATCGTTGGCGTCAGATCGCAGCGCAGCGGCCAAAACGTTGACGTGTATTTCAAAAATGCCGCCAACGGGCAACTGGGCGGCATCGTGGTGATCGCCGCGGAGACCCGGGAGTTGACCATCGTGGAGATTAACGGAACGCTGGATCCGGCGCGCCTGGTGGAACTCGGCGGAGAATTCGGAATTCCGAGGCTGGAGGGGCGCACCGCGAGGAGGGAGGAGCAATGAAAGCGCGCATCATAACCGCATTGCTGATGGCAGCCGGCGCCGCATTCGGAGCCGACGCGGACTTCGATCGTATCGTGAAGGCGATCGAATCCCACTATCACACCGGGCGTCTGCATATTCCCTTCATGGGAGCGGCGAGTTTGCTGGTCAAAGTGGCGCGTCCAGAGGGTGTAAGCGGTTTCAAGCTGGCCGTATTTGAAGATTTGAAGTCTTCGCCGGAGTACGGCGAATGGAAGGAACGGGACCGCTTCATAGATACACTCTTCATCGGCGAAATGCATCCGCTGCTGCGCGTGCATTCGCGGCGCGACGGAAACGCCACCTACATTTTCGCGGAGCCTGTGGGAATATCCACAAAGGTTCTGGTCGCAACGTTTGAGCGTGATCAGGCGACCGTGGTCGAAGTAAAGGTGAATCAGAGCACGCTGCTTGGGGCGATGGAGGATCCCGGGCATGCGGGCAGGACGCTGGGCGGTTCACGGGAGTCCGCGCAGTAGCGCGGTTGCTGGCGATCACTCCCATCGCAGGGCGATGACCGGATCAATCGAGGTGGCACGCCGCGCGGGAATGTAGCACGCCGCCAGCGCAATTCCTCCGAGAAGCAATGTAACAGATGTAAGCGTTAACGGGTCCGCCGGGCGGACGCCATACAACAGGCGCGCTATCAATCGCGTGAGCGACAGTGCCGCCACCAATCCCGCGCTCATCCCGATCGCTGCGAGCCGCACTCCTTGCCACAGGACTAACCTGACAATCTCCTGGCGAGACGCTCCCAAGGCGACGCGGATGCCGAGTTCATGGGTTCGCCGGCTCACCGCGTAAAACATCACGCTGTAGATGCCGACGGCCGCCAGCAGCAGGGCCGCCGCCGCGAAAATGATAAGCACCAACATAGTGAAGCGGCGCTCGGCGAGCGATCCCGAAATGATCTGCTCCATCGTACGTATCGAGTAGATGGGCTGATCCTGGGTAGGACCGGCTACTTGTGCGCGCACCCCGGAAACCACGGTCATCGGCTCGGGCGTCGTACGCATCACCGGCGTAAGTCCCGATACGCCCGCCGACATGAATTGATCGGGCACCTGCAGGAGCGGGAAGTAAATCTGATCTCGTATCTTGGCGTCATCGTCGGAATCGAGCCCCCAATATTTCACGTGCCCGACCACGCCGACGATCCGGACGGGGCCTAGCATCATGATGCTGATCTGCCGGCCGACCGGGTCCTGGCCTGCAAAGACGTGCCGTGCCATGACCTCATCGATCACCACCACGGGGGAAGCAGCCAAGCTATCCCGCTCGGTAAAAAACCTTCCGCGCCGCAAGGGAATTCGCATCACGCCGGGATAATCCGGAGTGACGATAAAGAACAACGCCAACGGCGTCCGGTCTTGCGGAGGCTGGGGTCCCGCGCCCGGCCAGAAGAGCGTTTCACTGTCTTCCTCACCGAGCGGAACCAGCGATGTGATGGCAGCCGCCTGGACTCCCGGAACCGATGCTACACGCGCGACCAATTGTTGGTAGGCGAGCCGGATGCCCGGCGGGCTCGACATTACGTTGGGCGACAGGGCCACCTCCGTGGTCAGAACGCTGCGCGTGTTGAACCCGGGATCGACACGCAACAACCGCCAGACACTCTGCATCATGAGTCCCGCGCCCGCCAGCAGAATGACAGCTAAGCCGATCTCCACGGAGACGAAGACATTCTCGGCGCGATGCCGCCCGCCTCCAGCACCGCGCGTGCCTTCTTTGAGGGATACGTTCGGATTCGCGTTAGCGCCTTGAAAGGCGGGGGCGAGACCGAACAGGATTCCAGTAACCACGGAAATTCCCAGCGTAAAGAGCAGGACATAGGGGTCGATTCCGATTTCCTCAGACCGGGGCAGGCTCTCCGGCGCAGCAGCCAGGATCAGGCTGGTGCCCCAACGGGCGAGCAGCAAGCCGATCGCAGCAGCGCCCAGAGACAGCAGGACACTTTCCGTCAAAAGCTGGCGCACGATGCGTCCGCGGTGCGCGCCGAGCGCGGCTCTGATGGCGAACTCACGTTTTCTAGCCGTAGAACGCGCCAGTAGCAGATTAGCGACGTTGGCGCAGGCGATGATCAAGACGAAACCGACTGCTCCAACCAGCAAAAGCAGCGTGGCCCGGATGTAGCCCACCATGTCGTCTTTCATGCGTACGACCGTTGCCCCAGCCCCCGCGTGGGTCTTGGGATACTGACGGGCAAGACCCTTGCAGATAGACGAGATCTCCGCCTGAGCGGCCTCGATGGTTACGCCCGATCGGAGGCGGGCGATGACATGAAGTCCCGGACGCGTCTCCCGCGTGTGCAGCTCGAACGAATTCCAGTGCTCGATCGGAATGTAGATCTGGGCATTCCCCCGAAAGCGAAAATCGGAGCGCAAAATGCCAACCACTGTGCAACTCGCGGCATTGAGGGTCAGCCCTTTGCCGAGAATATTTTGATCGGCGCCAAGCCGCTGCTTCCAGAACCCGTAGCTGAGTATAACCGCGCAGCCCGCGCCCTGGCGATCTTCCTGAGGCAGGAAGGTCCGCCCCAGCAACGGGGTGACGCCGAGGACCGGAAAAAGGCTCGCCGAGACATACTCGCCTGCGAGATGCTCCGGCTCACCGGATCCGGTGAAGTTGAAATCATCGCTCCGGAAGACGCCCATATCGGTGAAGGAGCGGCTTTGGCGGCGCCAATCCAGGAAGTCGGGATAGGCGACGGAGATCTGGCTGAACTCCCGCGTGGTCTCAAAGATCATCAGCAGGCGGCCGGGATCGGGAAACGCCAGTGGCCGCAGAAGGACGCCGTTCACCACACTGAAAATGGCCGTGTTCGCACCGATGCCCAGCGCCAACACCAGTATGGCGAGGGCGGTGAAGCCAGGGTTCTTGCGCAGCGTGCGGAATCCGTAGCGCAGGTCCTGCCCGAGGTTGGCCGGCAGGCGCCCTCTGCTGGCGGCACCCAGGATTAAGGGTTCCGGCGCATTCAGACGCTCGACGGCTCGTAGTTCGGTCGCCAGCAGCTGGTGGCCGCCGATCTCCTCGATCGCGATGCGGCGGGCTTCCACCTCCGTGGCCCCTCCGCTCTTGAGTTCGCGATAGCGATCTTCGGCGTGTTGGGCCAGTTCCTCTACAATCTCCGCCTCGCGACCCGGAGCCAGCTTCAAATCCACTAACTGCCGCCGAACCTTCTCGTTCCAGTCAGGCATTTTCGACTCCGGTGATTCGGTTGATGGCCTCGACGAATGCCTGCCAGCCCTGCCGCTGGGAAGCCAGGACCTTCCGACCCTCCGCCGTCAGCCGGTAATAGCGCCGCCGGCGCTGCCCGCTCTTCTCGACCCATCGGCCTTGAATCCAGCCCCGTTTCTCCAGGCGATACAGCAACGGGTAGAGCGACGCCGCGTGAAACCGGAGCGCACCGTGCGATCGCTGTTCGATCAGCTTGCTGATTTCGTAGCCATGGCGGGGCAAGGCCTCGAGTAGCGAGAGCAGCAACAGCTCGGCGCTGCCTTTCTTCCACTCCTGGTCGATAGGTTTTTCTTCCATATGTATTAGTGCCACATATTAACACCGGCCAGGCGCTTCTGCAAGGGAATTCCTCCAAAAATGTCTGGCTGAAGTCGAAGGGCCTGGACCAGCGCTATGGCTTCAGCCGATGCAGCATCCGCGGAAACGCAATCGTCTCCCGCACGTGCTCGAGCCCGCACAGCCACGCCACGCAGCGCTCGATGCCCATGCCGAAGCCGCCGTGCGGCACGCTGCCATACTTCCGCAGATCGAGGTACCAGTCGAAGACTTCCACCGGCAGATTCTGCTCTTCAATACGGCGAAGCAGCAGATCCAGATCGTGAATTCTCTGCCCGCCGCCGATGATCTCGCCGTAGCCTTCCGGCGCGAGCACGTCCACCCCCAGCGCCACTTCTGGCCTGGCAGGGTCAGGCGCCATGTAGAACGCCTTTACCGCGGCGGGATACCCGTCCACCATCAGAGGCCGATCGAAATCCTGGCTCAGGAGCGTCTCATCGGTCCCGCCGAAATCGCCGCCCCACTGTATCTCGCTGCCCTTGGCTTGCAGCACCTTCACCGCTTCGTCGTAACTCATCCGGGGGAACGGCGACTGGATCGCTTCCAGCTTCGCCACATCGCGCTCCAGCACCTTCAATTCCGCCCGACGGTTCTCGAGTACGCGCGCGGCTACTTGCACCAGCATTTGTTCGGCAAGCTGCTTGACGTCCTCCAGATCGGCGTACGCCATCTCCGGCTCTACCATCCAGAATTCCGTCAGGTGCCGCCGCGTCTTTGATTTTTCCGCGCGGAAGGTCGGCCCAAATGCGTACACTTTGCCGAAGGCCATGGCCGTGGCTTCGTTGTAGAGCTGGCCGGATTGCGTCAGATAAGCCTTGGCGTCCTCGAAATAGTTCACTTCGAAAAGTGAGGTGGTGCCCTCGCAGGCCGCGGGCGTAAAAATGGGCGTATCGACCAGGGTGAATCCGTGCGTGTCGAAATACTCGCGCACCGCCCGTATCACCTCATGCCGCACGCGAATGATGGCATGCTGCCGCTGGCTGCGCAGCCACAGATGGCGATGGTCCATCAGGAACTCGGTGCCGTGCTCTTTCGGCGTAATCGGGTAAGGGTCCGTCTCCGATACGCGCTGCACCACCTCCAGATCTTCCACATCCATCTCGTGTCCGCCGATGGCCCGCTCGTCGGCGCGCAGCTTGCCCGTCACCATCACCGAGGATTCCTGGGTAAGGTCCTTGATGGTTTCAAACAGCGCTTCCGGCAACGCGCTCTTCACCGCCACGCACTGCATCAGTCCTGTGCCGTCGCGCACGATCGGAAAGACGATTTTTCCGGACCGGCGCAAGTTATAAATCCAGCCGGCGATCTGCACGGTTTCACCCGCGTGTTGCGGCGCGTCAGCAATGCTGATCCTGGTCATTGCGTTACAAATTCTCCAGACGGTCGAAAACCTCGCTCACCGTCGCCAGTGGCTGCGTGAACTCGGGTACTTCTCTCAACTCCAGCAGCAGTGGGTACTGGTCCGCGCGCGTCCGCAGCAGGTTCATGGTTGCCTTCCAATCAATCGTCCCGCCTTCGGCCACCAGGGGAAACAGGTGCTGGTCGGCTTTACCGTCGTTGTCGTGAATGTGCGTCGAGCGGATACGATCCCGCATGATGTCGAATTCCGCCTCAATCCCGCCGCCCATATGCGCATGGCCCACGTCGAAAACGAAATTCAGGTCCAGGTGCGTTAAATTCAAAAAAAGCATCAGGCGCTCGGCGCTCGACAGCTTGTTCGGAATATTCTCGAGCAGCACTTCGACCCCCCGCTGCCTGGCGAACAGGCTGATCTGCTCCAGCGCGGAGAATGCCGCGTCTACTGACCGCTCGGAAAACTCCTCGCCTTGAACGCCGATATGCTGGACCAGATATTGAAACGGAATGGTCTCGGCAATCTCGAGCGCCCGCCTGACCTCATCCACCATCACCAGCCGCTTTCCCTTCACCGGCTCAGTGATCGAAATGATCGCCTGCGGCCCCGAGCGTCCCCATATCTCGTCGGTATACATGGGCGCATGCAGCGAGTGGAGCTTTAATCCCGAATCGCGAAACCAGTGGCCCAACTCTGCGATCTGCGCCGCGTTGCGATAATCCAGGTGCTGCCGCGCACAAAAAATCTCTACCGCGTCGATCCCCGCACGCTGCACCTTATCGAGCTGCGAGATGGTCAGCCGGTGATTCACGAACAAGTGCGTGGACAGAACGTGTTGCATACTCAATATCCTTTGGCCGTACCCGCGGTTCGCGGATCGGCCGCGCCCGCCAGCCACCCGTCGCGAGCCTCGATCGCGGCTACTTCGCCGAGTGCCTTCGCCATCTTCACCTGGTGCCCGCGGGCTTTCAGCAGCGCTACCGTATCGGGTGAGATGCCAGGCTCGACCCACAGTTGATCCGGGAGCCACTGGTGGTGAATGCGCGGCCAGTTCACAGCGTCCTGCATGTTCATGCCGAAATCCACCACGTTCAGCAGCACTTCGAGAACGCTGTTGATAATGGTCGGGCCACCCGGCGTTCCCAACACCAGATCGAGATGGCCATCGCGCGTCACGATGGTGGGAGTCATCGAAGACAACGGACGCTTGCGCGGCTGAATCGCATTGGCTTCTCCCTGCACCAGGCCATAGGCATTCGGCTCGCCGGGCTTGGCGGCGAAATCGTCCATCTCATTGTTCAACAGGAAACCGAGACCGGCCGCCGTGACGCCGCTGCCGAATGCGCCATTCAGTGTGTAGGTAACCGCCACCGCGTTGCCCTCCGCGTCCACGATCGAATAATGCGTGGTCTGGCTGCTTTCCGCCGCGGCGGCATTGCCTGCATGAATTTCTGAGCTGGGCGTGGCGTGCTCAGGATCGATCGACTGCCGCAAGCGCGCGATATAGCCCTTATCCAGCAGACCCGCTACTGGCACGTTCACGAAATCCGGATCGCCCAGATGCGTCGCGCGATCGGCGAAGAAGCGCCGCATGGTCTCCGCAAGAAAATGCAGCTCCGCGGCCGAGCCGGCCCCCGTCTTCTCGTACCCCGATCCTTCGAGCATTCCCAGCATCTCGAGGATCCCCACTCCGCCAGAGCTGGGTGGGGGCGCGGTGATAATGTCGTATCCGCGATAGCTCCCCGCCAGCGGTTTTCGCTCGACCACTGCGTAATCTCTCAGATCGGCCGCTGTGATCGGACCTCCGTGGCGCTCCATATCGGCGGCCAGCAGCCGCGCCGTCGCGCCTTCGTAGAAATCGTGGGCGCCCTGTTGGCGGATGCGCTCCAGCGTGCGCGCGAGCTCCGGCTGCACCAGCGTTTCACCCGCTTCGTAAAATTGGCCGTCGCGCAGAAAGATGCGCTTCGATTCCGGAAAGCTCCCCAAGAGATCGGCGGTTCCCCGCAGCGACAGCGCAAGGCCATACGAAACGGGGAAGCCTTGCGCGGCCAGTTCCAGGGCGGGCGCAAGTAAATCCGCCCACGGCTTCTTCCCGTATTTTTTCGAGGCGTATTCGAATCCTCGCACCGTGCCAGGAACTCCGGCCGCACGATAGCCGACCTCGCTGTCCTTGGTGGGCTTACCCGCCGCGTCCAGATACATATCGCGCGATGCTTTGCCGGGGGCGCGTTCGCGAAAGTCGATGAACGTCGAGCGCCCGCCGGCAAGGCGCACCAGCATGAACCCGCCGCCGCCCAGGTTGCCCGCCGAAGGATGCGTGACCGCCAGCGCAAAGCCCACCGCGATAGCCGCATCCACGGCGTTGCCTCCCGCCTCGAGCATCGCCACTCCTGCATCGGTCGCGTGCGTCTCGCGCGTGACCACCATCGCATGGCGCGCATGTACCGGCTGCGCCGCCCACACCGGCGTCACGGCCAGCCACAGCACCAACACTAATTTGCGCATGACCTATGATTCTACTATGCTGTGCGCGCGCGACGCCGTTTGCATTCGAACAACACAATGCCCGCGGCCACCGACACGTTCAGCGAGGGGATGTGCCCTTCCAGGGGAATGCGCACCAGCACGTCGCAATGCTTGCGCACCAGCTCATGCAGGCCCTTGCCCTCGCCGCCGAATACCAGCACCGTGGGAACGTTGTATTCGGTGCGATCGTAGTCCGCTCGGCCGCGCTCGTCGAGACCGTAGATCCAGTAGCCGAGGTCTTTCAGTTCTTCGAGGGTGCGGTTGATATTCACCGCGCGCACCACCGGAAGATATTCGAGCGCTCCCGCGGCGGCCTTGGCCACAACGTCGGTAAGCCCCGCCGCCCGCCGCTCCGGAATCACGATACCCCCGGCTCCGGCGGCATGCGCGGTGCGGACAACCGCGCCCAGGTTGTGCGGATCTTCCACGCCGTCCAGAACCACCAGCAATTGCGCCGCGGGTGCAACCTCGTCCAGTTCGGCATAGCGCTTCGAGGCGCCCATGGCCACCACGCCCTGGTGCGCGGGCGAGCCGGCCAGCCGGTCAAGTCCGGAGCGCTCCTCAAACCGCACCGGAACCGAAGCCCGCCGCGCCAGGTCCACAATCTGTTGCAAGCGCGGGCCGCCGGCGCCCTTCGCGACCAGGATACGGTCGAGAGGATGCCCTGCCTTGAGGCTTTCCAGAACAGGATTGATGCCGGTCAGTATGCTCACGACTCCGGTTGCAAGGACAGACCGTTATTGAACCGGTTGGTGAAATTCGCCAGCGCTGCCACGAGCGTAATCTCCACAATCTGTTCATCGTTGAAATGTTCGTAGAGCGCGTCCCGGGTGTCTTCGCCATCGGCCGTCTGGGTGAGCTCGCGCGCGTATTGAATGGCCGCCCGCTCGGGTCCGCTGAAACTGTGATCCTGCTCGGTTTGCAGAGCGCGCATCTCCTCCCCGGTGATTCCAGCCTTGCTTCCCGACGCGGTGTGTGCCGCAGTGCAGTAGGCGCACTCGTTGGCGTACGATACCGTCAGGTAAACGAGCTCCTTGATACGCCGGTCTACGGACCCCGGACCCATGATTGCGCCGTAAAACGGCACAAAATTCTTCAACACCTCCGCGCGGTTCGCCATGGTGCGGAAGAAATGATTCGCCCGGTTCGACTTCTTTTCCAAGTCCGCCAGGAACTCGTTCTGGGCCGGTTCGACCGGCTTAATCGCAGTAGCCATTTCTCTAGTATAGCGACGCCTTATGTTAGATTCTCAAATATGAAGACTCTCGCCTTGGGCATGCTTCTGGCCATCAGTGCATTGGCGCAGAAAATTCAAATCGAGTTCGATCGGGCCGTCGATTTCTCCCGATTCAAAACCTTCACCCTTCGTGAGCCTCGCTTGAGTAGCGCGAACCCGTCGCTCAACAACGATCTGGTCCGCAAACGCCTGGACCAGGATATCCAGCGGTTTCTCGGCACCAAGGGACTCGCGTTCGTGCCCTCCGGCCCAGCCGATCTCAATGTTCACTACACGCTGGGCGCAGTCAGGGAAAGCGAACTCGAAGCCTATCCGGCCGGGTGGCGTGGGTGGGGTACGCGCGTGGTCAGAGTTCCCTTCACCGAGGGCACGCTGGTTATCGATCTGCGCGATCCTGCCACACACTCGCTGGTCTGGCGCGCCATCGCCCGCGAAGACAAACGCGAAGCCTCGCAGATAGAAGGCAAGCTCGACGACATGGTAAAGAAGGCGTTCGCCAAGTATCCGCCTAAACACGTTAAATAGGCGGCCGCGAAATAGTTATTCCCGTATGGCGTGAATCACCGCATCGGTGAATTCCACGGTGCCGGCCTTGCCCCTCACATCGCCGGTGAGATGAAGGCCTTCGGCATACACCTTCTCAATGGCGGCCTGCAGCCTTCGCGCCGCGTCGCGCTCACCCAAATGCGCCAGCATCAGGGCCGCGGATTGCATCAGCGCGGTGGGATTGGCTATGCCTTTACCGGCGATATCGGGCGCGGAGCCGTGCACGGCTTCGAAGATAGCGTGATGTTCGCCGAGGTTCGCGCCGGGCACAATGCCGAGGCCGCCTACCAGTCCGGCGGCGAGGTCCGAGACGATGTCGCCGTAAAGGTTGGGCAGCACCAGCAGGTCGAACGTCTCGGGCCGCATGACCAATTGCATGCAGGCGTTATCGACGATCAACTCCGTGTACTCGATATCGGCGTACCCGGCGGCCACCGCGCGGCAGCACTTCAAGAAAAGTCCGTCGCTCAGCTTCATGATATTGGCCTTGTGTATGGCGGCGACTTTGCGGCGCTCTTCGCGGCGCGCGTACTCGAAGGCCGCGCGGGCGATCTTCAGGGAGGCTGTCTGCGTAATGATCTTGAGGCTCTCGACCACACCGGGAACCACTTCGTGCTCGAGCCCGGCGTAGAGATCTTCGGTGTTCTCGCGGAAGATGCACAAGTCAATGGCGAGATCGCTGTAGCGCGTCTTGAGGCCGGGCAACATGCGCACCGGGCGGAAATTCACGTATAGCCCGAGCTTTTTGCGGAGCGCCACATTGATGCTCTGATGGCCGCCGGCGATGGGAGTGGCGGTGGGGCCTTTGAGGCCAACCCGGGTGAACTCGAGCGAGGCAAGCACATCGTCCGGCAGCAACTGTCCTGTCTCCGCGAGCGCCTTGGCTCCGGCCTCTACCCTCTCCCATTCCAGGGCAACGCCGGTGGCTTCCACGGCGCGAATGGTGGCATCGGCGACTTCCGGGCCGATCCCGTCCCCTGGTATCAGGGTGATTTGGCGGGCCATTCTCGCTATTATACTGGCGGGAGGCAAAATGATTCCCGATTGGGGAGCGGAGCGGCAGCACATGGTGGACCGCCAGCTTCGCAGGCGCGGCATCCGAAGTGCGCGGGTGCTGAATGCGATGCTGACCATTCCACGCGAGGAGTTTGTGCCAGTGGAGAGCCGCGTGTGCAGCTACCGGGACGAGCCGGTGCAGATCGGATATGGGCAAACCATCTCGCAGCCCTACATGATCGCGCTGATGGCAGAACTGCTGGAGTTGACCGGCACGGAAACGGTGTTGGAGGTCGGCGGCGGCAGCGGATATCACGCCGCGGTGCTCGGCGTATTGGCGGCGCGGGTGATCTCGCTCGAGCTGATACCGGCTTTAGCCCGGCAGGCGCAGCAAAACCTGTTGCGCACGGGGCGGGCGAGTAACATCCAAGTCGTCTGTGGGGACGGCTCGCAAGGCTGGCGCGAGGGCGCCGCTTATGACGGCATCTCAGTGGCGGCGGGGGCACCGGCGGTTCCACCGGCATTGGTAGAGCAGCTCAAAGATCCCGGACGGCTGGTGATTCCGGTGGGCGCCAGAGCCGACCAGGAGTTGCGGGTGATCGTCAAATCGGGCGGGCGGCTGGAAGAGCGCGTGGCAACCGGCTGCCGGTTCGTGCCTCTGCGCGGCGACGGAGGATGGCGTTAGTGGCCATGCAACTGGAGCCGCCGCGCGGCATGCGCGATTTCTATCCGGAAGACCTCGCCCTGCGCGACCGCATCTTCGATGCCTGGACGGAGGCTGCCACCAGGCACGGCTTCCAGCGCTTCGAGGCGCCCGTGGTCGAAACATTCGAATTGCTGGCGCGCAAGGCCGGCGAAGAAGTCTCGCAGCAGATCTACCATTTCGAAGACAAGTCCAACCGGCAGCTTGCCCTGCGGCCTGAAGTAACTCCGTCGCTTGTGCGTATGGTCAGCGCGCGGCAGCAGCAGATCGTGTTCCCCGCCAAGTGGTGGACCATCGGGCAGTGTTTTCGTTATGAGCGTATGACGCGCGGCCGCAAGCGCGAGCACTTCCAGTGGAACGTAGACGTGATCGGCGAGCCTTCGGTGCTGGCCGAAGCCTGGATTCTGGCGTGTGCCACGCATGCTCTGCGGGCGCTGGGCCTCGGTCCCGGAGACGTGCGCATCCACATCAATAACCGGCAGGTGGTGGCGCATCTGCTGTGCGAACTGGGTGTGCCGCGCGAGCAGCATGTGGATGTGTTCATGGTGCTCGATAAGAAAGGCAAGGTCCCCATCGAATCGCTGAAGGAGATGCTGGTCGAAAAGGGGATCGGCGCGCAGCAGGCGGACCAGGTGATGGATCAGCTAGAGGATCAAACCGCGCTGGCAGGGAGTTCCGCCGCGGAAGATATTCGCCGATTGCTCGATCTGGCTGGGGCCATGGGATTCGGCGATTATTTGCAGTTCGATTCGGGCATCGTGCGCGGCCTGTCTTACTACACGGGTACGGTGTTTGAAAGCTTCGACACCCAACGGCAGTTCAGGGCTATATTTGGCGGCGGGCGATACGACAACCTTTTCGGCGACATGACCGGCGTGAGCCGCCCCGCGGTAGGTTTTGGCTTCGGCGACGTGGTGATTGGCGAGATCCTGAGCGAACGCGCGGGCGCGGCGCTGCCCAAGGCGAAGGTGCAGGTGTGCGTGGGAATGTTCGACGCCGGGCTGAGTCAGGCAGCCGCACGGGTGGCTGCAGATCTGGTGGCGGCCGGCATTCAAACCGACCTGGCCTTCGCTGCCACCAAGCCTGGAAAATTCTTCAGCTACGCCGATAAGCGCGGTGCGTTGTTCACCGTGTTCCTGGCGCCTGCCGAGTTGCAGGAGGGAGCGGCGGCGGTGAAAGAGATGGCCAGCGGGACGCAGACCAGCGTGCCTCTGGCGGGCCTCGCGGAGTGGCTGGCTCAACGGATTGGGTTCAGTTCGTAATTCAGCGACGCAGGGACCGGACCATCAGGATTCCATCGCCGCCGTCCTCGTAGTAGCGGCGCACGGTACGCACGCGCCGGAAGCCGAAGGAACGATACAATCGCCCGCCGGCCATATTGCCCACGCGCACCATCAACGTGACGCGACCAACGCCGGCCACCCGCAATTCACGCAAGACACGGCCGATCAGCGCTGCCGCCAGGCCTCGCCGGCGGTAATCCGGATGGATGGCGAGCGAAGCGATTTCGGCGTCGCGCGCTTCGATGCACCCGATGATGTAGCCTGCCACGCGCGTTGCAAACTTCGCCACGAAGAATAACTCGCGGCAGTCGTCGTAGTACTCGAGGAATAACTTTCGAGGCCACGCCTCCCGGCCGAATGAAGCGCGCTCGATCTGGAGGATGCGGTCCAGGTGGCGCAGGCGGAATGGGACGGTCTCGATCGCGGGCTTCAGATGGCGTTAGCAGTAGAGAGGCCGCAATCCACGTGCAGGATCTGTCCGGTGATTTTGCGCGAATAATCGCTGGCTAGGAAGAGGGCGCTGTCGGCGACATCCTCCTTCGAGATCAACTCCTCGATCGCGCATCGCTCGGCCACCATCTCCTGGAAATGTTTCCATGCGGATTTCGCCAGCGCCAAATCGTCGGCCGCCCCCTCGGCACGAGCCTTTTCAATAGCGGCCTGGAAGACGCGGGCACGCTGGCGGTCGAGCGCCTGCGGGTTGCGCAGGAACGCGGCCATAATTCCGGTGGCCGCGACCGTCTCGACGGGACCGGCGGAAATGGCATTGACACGAATCTTGCGGCCGCCCAGCTCCAGAGCCAGATAGCGAACGGCGCTCTCGAGCGCGGACTTGGCCACGCCCATCAGGCCGTAGGAGGCCTCGGCGCGCTCGGAAGCCTGGTAAGTCAGGGTGATGACGCTGCCCCAATCCCGCAGGCTTGGCTTCGCAAATTTAACGGCCTTGCACAGCGAGTGAGCGGAAATGTTCAGGCTTTGGGAAAAGGCTTCGGCGGTGGTATCGGAAGGCGGCTCGGTGAACATTTCGCTGGGAGCGAAGGCTATGGCATGAACCAGCACATCGATGGGGTTACCCTGAAACTTGGCGAAGAAGGCGGTGACCTCCTCGTCCTTCAGCACATCGCAGCGCTCGCCTTTGACGGCGGGATTCTCGAGCAGCAGCAGCCGCACACGGCTGAAAAACTTCTGCTGGTAGCCGATGAAGACGTGGGCGCCATGTTCGGCGAATCTCTTGGCAATGGCCCAGGCCAGGCTGGATTCGTCAGCAACGCCGAGCACCACGACATTCTTTCCTTCCAGGCCCATTCCACGATGGTCCGATGGCATGTATGTATCGAGTCCCCGTTCCTAAAATAACGCAGTCGGGTACCATGGAGCTATGGAAAATCTGCCGGCATTTCGAAACGAGCCCCTTACCGATTTCTCGACTCCCGCTAACCGGCTGGCTATGGAGCAGGCGCTCGCGAAGGTGCGGGCCGGGTTCGGGCGCGAGTACGAACTGCTGATCGCGGGCCAGCGCGTAAAGACCGGCGATCTGTTGCGGTCGGTGAATCCATCCAATCCGCGCGAGGTGGTGGGCGTGCATCACCGGGCCACGGCAGAGCTGGCACGGCGCGCGGTCGAATCCGCTTACGAATATTTTCCGGAGTGGTCCGCCACGCCGCCCGGGGAGCGTGTGCGCCGCCTGTTGCGCGTGGCGGCTATCATACGCGAACGTAAACTTGAATTCGACGCGTGGCTCTCTTTCGAGGCGGGCAAGACCTGGCCGGAGGCGGACGCCGACGTTGCCGAAGCCATTGATTTCTGCGAATACTACGCGCGCGAAGCGCAGCGGCTGACGCGGCCGCAGCCGGCCGAGGTACAACTTCCCGGCGAACGCGACGAGCTGCATTATCTGCCGTTGGGCGTAGGAGTCATTATTCCGCCGTGGAATTTCCCTCTGGCGATTTTGGCCGGCATGACCGTAGCCGCGCTGGTAACGGGCAACACCGCCGTGATCAAGCCTTCGAGCGAGACGCCTACGATTGCGGCGAAATTCGCAGAGGTGCTGGTCGAAGCCGGATTTCCGGATCGATCCTTCTGCCTGCTGACCGGCAGCGGTGCGGCCGTGGGCGACGTGATCGTGCAGCATCCCAAGACGCGCTTTGTCGCATTTACGGGCTCGCGCGACGTGGGCCTGCGCATCAACGAGCTGGCGGCCAAGCCCCAGCCCGGCCAGATCTGGATTAAACGCGTAATCGCGGAGATGGGCGGCAAAGACGCCACCGTGGTGGATGCGGACTGCGATCTGGATAAAGCTGTCGAAGGGGTGGCCGCGGCGGCCTTCGGATATCAGGGGCAGAAGTGCTCGGCATGCTCGCGGGCTATCGTGGATTCCAAGGTGTACGACGCGTTTCTGGAGAAGTTGACCGCCCGTGTGGCGCCCCTGAAGGTAGGCGCGGCGGACAATCCGGACAGCTATATGGGGCCGGTGATCAGCGAGGCAGCCCGGCGGACGATACTTGAATATATCGAAACCGGCAAGCAGGAGGGGCGCCCGCTGGCGACCGGCGTGGCCGTCCCGAACGAGGGATATTTTGTCGCGCCAACCGTGATCGCGGATGTGGATGCCAAGGCCCGCATCTTCCAGGAGGAGATCTTCGGGCCGGTGCTGGCGGTAACCAGGGCGCGCGATTTCGATCACGCCATGACCCTGGCCAACGATTCGCAGTATGGCCTCACAGGAGCCATTTATTCGAACGTGCCGGAGCACATCGAGCGCGCCCGGCGGCAGTTCTTCGTGGGCAATCTTTATGTGAACCGCAAGTGTACGGGAGCCATGGTTGGCGCACATCCTTTTGGCGGGTTCAACATGTCGGGCACCGATTCGAAAGCCGGCGGTCCGGATTACCTCCTGCTGTTCTTACAAGCAAAGTCGATCGCGGAGCGTGTGGCTTAGCCGATGGCAGACTTGCAAATTCCGAATGTCGCCGCCTGCCTGCGGATCCTCGAGGAGACGCCGGGTCTGCTGCGAAATTTGCTGTCGCAAGCCACCCCGGAACAGTTGCACTGGCGGCCTTCGACCGAGCGGTGGTCAATCACCATGGTGCTGGCGCACCTGGCGGATGTCGAAGTGGGCGGTTTCCGCAGCCGCTTTGAGGCCATGGCCGGCCAGGAGGAGCCGTCGCTCCCTCGATACGATCAGTTGGCGCTGTTCCGGTCGGGCGCAAACTTCGATCCTTTTGCGGAAATGGCGCGGTTCACAGAGGAGCGCGGCCAGACCATAGCATTCCTTAAGGCGCTGCCCGGCGGCGCCGGCAAGCGCCGCGGCCGGCACGAGGAGTTTGGCGCGATCACGGTCGCCGAGCTGACCAATGAGTTTGCGTTTCACGACCTGGGCCACATACGGCAAATCATGGAACTCTACCGCTCGCGTGCATTCTATCCTGAGATGGGACCCTATCAGGGTTACTACAAAATCAATCCGTAACAGACTATGCTGAAGTCTATGCGGCTCTCGTTGACTACCGCCTTGCGTAGCTTTTTGGGAACACTCCTGGCCGTCGCTTGTCTCGGTCAGGATGCTGTGAATCCGTGGCCCGGAAGCGCTCTTCTCGATCCTCCGGCGCTGGTCGAGGCGCTCCAATCCGCCAAGCCCCCCACCTTGATATGCGTGGCATTTCCGGTCCTCTATCGCAATAAACACATCGTCCACGCAGTCTATGCCGGCCCCGGGTCAAAGCCCGAGGGCATCGATGCTCTCAGGAAAGCCGTTGGGAGCCTCCCCAAAGACGCCGACATCGTCATCTATTGCGGCTGCTGCCCCATGGTGAAGTGTCCCAATATCCGCCCGGCTTATCGCGTCCTACGCGAGATGGGCTTCACCCATGTTCGCGTGCTCGATATTGCGACCAACATGCACACGGATTGGTTCAGCAAGAACTACCCTGCCGAGCCGGATACGCCGAGCCAGCCGTGACCGGCAGGCGCCGTACAAACAGGGAACCTGGACTGTCCGAAAGTCGTACTGTTTATTCGAAAGGTATCGAACGTCATGGCTCTTCTTAGTTTTCGCCTGGCTCTCCCCGCATTTCTGCTGCTGGTCCCCGCCCTTCCGGCTGAGGATCTCAAACCCGAAGCCATCCTGGACAAGTACGTTGAAGTAACCGGCGGGCGCGCCGCTTACGAAAAGATCCAGACCGAGATTGAAACCGGAACGCTGGAGCTCACCACCATGGGCTTGAGCGGAGCCTTAACCACCTATCGTTCGATGCCCGACAAGACTTACACGGTGATCGAGTTTGCCGGCATGGGTAAAGCCGAGGAGGGTTACAACGGGCAGGTGGCATGGTCGATCAGACCCGGACAGGGCGCCCACATCAAAGAAGGCGAAGAGCGCGCCGTGGCATCGCGGACCGCGACCCTGCACGGGCAAACGCATTGGCAGGAACTTTACAAGAAAGCTGAGCTGGCGGGAAGCGAAGATGTCGCCGGGAAGCCCTGTTATAAAATCGTCCTTACACCCAAGGAAGGCGCCCCGGAAACGCGCTATTACGACAAGAGCTCCAATCTGCTGGTGAAAATCACCGTGCCCATTACCACTTCCGAAGGCACCGCCAACGTGGAGAGTACGCTGTCGGACTATCGCGACGAAGGCGGTATCCTGATGCCGCATACCATCGCGCAAAAGCTTCCCAACCTGGATATCCTGATCAAGTTTGCCAGCGTGAGGTACAACGCGGACATTCCCGACAGCCGCTACGATCTGCCCGATGAGATCAAGGCCATGGCTAACAAGAAATAGCGCCTATTCGATCCTGACCGATCCGGAACCCGTTCGCACATCTACCAGCGCGCCGCCGCCCCTCACCTTGCCCTGTATCTCATGGCCTCCGACGCTGCCCTGCATGGTGATGGGGTGGTCCACCGTGACGCGCCCCGAACCGGTATGAGCGTACAGATCGAAGGCGGCCTCCGCAGGCAGCCTTACATTCACGCCGCCCGAGCCGGTATGAGCCTCAATGGGACCGGTCCCGGTCTGCTCCAGACGCACGCTGCCGCTACCGGTGTGCGCGCTCACAGCACCCGCCAGCGCGGCGCCTTGAATGGATCCGCTGCCGGTGTGCGCGTCCACCTTGCCTTTCACCGAATCGAGCTCAATGTGTCCCGAGCCGGTGCGTATGCGGACCTCATCATCCACATGGGCCACGGTGACCGAACCCGATCCGGTCTCGAGTTCGACCGGGCCGTGGATACCCTCCACGCTTTCGCTGCCAGACCCGGTGTGAGCACGCAGACGGGTTTGCGGCGGGACCGCCAGTTCATAGCTGATGGATACGTGGCGGCGCAGCCATTCGTCCGTGGGAAGCGCGATCCGTATGGTATTGCCGCTTTGTTGAATGGGAGGATTCGTTTCGATCTCGTGTATGCGGGACTGGTCGCCGCCCAAGAAGTCGTCGTGCCCGCGGATGACGGCGTGGATGCGTACGCTCGAGCTGTCGCCCGGCCGGACCTCGATACGGCCCGAGCTGGTCTGCACATCCAGATCGACGGCCCCGGAAACATTCAAAGTACGGTCGAAGGAGCCTTCCGGCGCCGCCGCGGCTGCGCGGAAAGCAAGCAGGCAAAAGGCAAAGGCAACAGCCGTATGACCGGCTCGCGTAATCGTTCGCATAAACGCTCCTGTGTCAAGCTTAGACGGAGTGCCGCGTCAAATGTTAGGGAAAGCCGGATTCTCGCGCACCTGCCGGGCCTGCCACAAGTGCCGGCGTTCGTGAGCCGCGATCCATTCCAGCGTGAGCAGCAGGTTGAAACGGAACGGCCAACCCGGCCGCTGCACTTTGACGCGCCGCAGGTCCAGCCCGTTCGATTGCTCGATCTGCAGCGTCAACTGATCCTGCAAATGCAGGAACGTCGGCAGCACCGCCGTGATGGGCTGGCCATACGACGGAGTGGTACCCCGCGGCGCCTTATACCGGCGCTTGGCCGGCGGCTCCGTGGCGGCCAGGACCCACTTGTGCAGGAAACCGGGCGAAGCTCCGCCGCGCGCTACGATGCCCCGCATCTTCGCCTCTTCCAAAGCTGTTTCGATCTTCCGCACGTAGCAATCGCCCACGATATTCAGGTGCAGGAGACACTCGGCCATCGACCACTTTTGCGGGTTCGGCCGCCAGTTGAACTGCGATTCCCGTAAGCCGCTCACTAACGCCGAGGCCTCGGCTTTGACGGTGGCGAGTTGGACCTGCAAGCTGGCAAGCTCAGGCACCATAGCAATATACCTTCATACTGCCCCTAATCGGGGAGGCCGAACGCAACAATATTGTTGCCGGCCGCTACTGCGATATACTGCTTCCCGCCGGCCAGGTAAGTCATGGGCGAGGCCTTCCAGGGCACATTGAGCTGGACATGCCAAAGTGGCGCGCCCGTGGATGCATCGACGGCGGCGAAAGCGCCCGACTCGTCGCAGTAGAAGAGCAGCCCCGTAGAGGTGCCCAGGATCCCGCCCCAGCTTTCGCCGTCCCCGGCTTGCGGAATCTCCCAGGCGATCTTGCCGGTTTTGAGATCCAATGCCCGCAGATACTGCCGCGGCGTTTCGCCCGGTACTTCGCGGGCGCCGCCGCCATAAAACGATTCGCCGGCTTTCCACACAGCGGAGGACTTCGAGACGATATTACACTTCTCCAGGGCCAGCAGATAGAACATGCCGGTATTCGGATTGAAGACCGTGGACATCCAGTTGGAGGCGCCATCCATAGACGGGCACGCTCGCGTACCGCCCGGCGCAGGTTCGCTGCCCGGCAGAAGCACGGGCCGGCCATCGGCTGCAATGCCGCTCGCCCAGGTCAGAGCGTGTACGAAAGGCGAGGCTGCCAGGAAATGCCCATTGGTCCGGTCGAGAACATAGAAGAAGCCGTTGCGATTGCCTTGCAGCAGCAGTTTACGCTCGCGGCCGCCATAAGGCGCGTCCACCAGCATGAGCGTTTCGGCCGCGTCCCAATCGTGCAGGTCGTGCGGCGTGAACTGGTAGTGCCATTTCAACGCGCCGGTTTCCGGCGTAAGCGCCAGCACGGAGTCGGAATACAGATTGTCGCCCCTGCGCTCCTCACCGTTAAAATCCGGGCAGGGATTGCCGGTCGGCCAGAAGAGCGTATCGGTCTCCAGATCGTATGTGCCGGTGAGCCAGGCCGAGGCGCAGCCGTGCTCGCCCGAATGGCCCACCCAGGTTGCGGCGGCCGGATCTTCCGGCGCGGGCACCGTCCAGAATCGCCAGACTCGCTCGCCTGTGTCGGCGCGATATGCGGAGAGGAAGCCCCGTATGCCCTCGTCGCCGCCGGAGGTTCCGGAAATTACCAGATCTTTGACCACCAGCGGCGCGGATGTAGCGCCATAATTCTTGCTCGAATCCGCCATCTGCGTTTCCCACAGGAGCGCGCCCGTGAGGCGATGCAGGGCGATAAGATGAGCATTGTCCGTGACCATAAAGACGCGATCTCCCAGAAGCGCAACGCCCCGATTGATGCCGCCCGACGCGTCGCCGGAGAGCCCCTTGCTGCGCGGCCGTTCATAGTGCCAGATCTCGCGTCCCGTGGCGGCATCGAGCGCCCAGGCGGCATTGACGTTGGTTACATACATGATGCCGTCCGCAACCAAGGGCGTGACTTGCAGATGCCGCGCATCAGGGATTGGGAAGAGCCAGCGCGGGGCGAGCTGGCTAATGTTATGGGCCGTAATGCGATCGAGCTCGCTGTAACGATTGCCGCCCAGTTGCCCGTGATAAGTAGGCCAGTCTCCAACGCGCGGATGAGCGATACGATCCCAGGGAAGCGCGCCCGGGAGCTCCGCTCGTTGGCCCGCCGGCTGATTACCCCGCGGATAGGTCAGATAGGCCACCACGTTTTCGCGATCGGCCGGGCTGGCCTTGAGCGCCGGCATATACGATGCGGGCTCGCGATCGATTCCGGTTACCTCGGCGCGCTGTAGCAGATGCAAGCGTCCATCGAAACCCTGCACCTCCAGATCGTAGAGACTCTCGTTACGCAGGAAGCCGCGAATGCCGCCACCGGAGCGTAAGTGGACGGCAGCCACCTGATAGCCGTGTGAGCGCCGCGCGTTCGGGTTCAGCAGCGATTGCTCGATTTCGGACAGGGTTAATTCCGACCCGGCATTACTGAGATCGGGGCCGTTCACTCCACCGCGGCTGTCGATGGTATGACACTCGGCGCAGTGCCCCGTTCCGAAGAAGAATGCCTGGCCCGCCTCCGGATCTCCGGGCGGCATACTGTCACGGGCGCTCGACACGCGCGAACGGACGAACGCCACCAGTTGCGAGAGATCCGGCTCCGGCAACTGGAAGGGCGGCATGCCCGCATCGGGAATGCCGGTACGGATCAATTCGCGCACAGCGTCGTCCGATGCGATACGGTCGCGGTCCACGCTGCCTATGGCGGGCGCGCGCTCGCCACCCATTCCGTCGGCCCCGTGACAGCCGCCGCAGCGCGTCTCAAACTGGCGCCGCCCTGAGGCCAGCGTATCGCTGCCGCCCGTAAAGACCAATGTTCCGAAGTTTTCCGGCACGTGGTTCGGATCCCGGTTGACCACGCAGGTGGGCTGCCAGCAGAGAAAATGCCTGTCCGCATCCGGCCCCAGGCCCTCGATGCGATAGAGATTGGCGCGCCACCTGGTGCCCGGCTTGACCGGCGAACTGCTGACGGCGCTCAACGGAATGCGCGCGGCCGCATACCAGATGTGCCTGGCTTCATCGATGTGAGCGGCCGTGTTCCATCCCGATCGCCAGCTCTGATCGTAGCTTTCGTGATCCAGATCGATGGCCAGATCGATCCAGTCGCCGGTGGGCGCAATCTCGAATTCGCGATAGTGCCGTATATTCTTCCAGTCGTCGCCCAGGAACATCTCGACCACGTCGCGATCCCACAGCTTGTTGCGCGGGCCGCCGCCTTGCGCGGGCAGAAACAGGTTCAACTCGCGGTAGGGGCAGGTGAACAGCAGGTAGAGATGTGTGTCGGTCCAAAAAGACCGCACTTCGGTGCGCAGCGCGGGATAGTCGATCTGCTGGCTGCAGTCTTTGACGATGTAGCCCATGCCTGCGGTGCGCCATATCGGCGATGCGGGATCGGCATTCAAGATCGGGCTGCCCGCTACGTGGGGAGTTTGCAATGTTGCCGTCGGCTGCGTGACTGTGCAGCGCTCCTGTGCGCCTGCCAGACCGGCGCCGATCACCATGAAAGCCGCAACGCCGAACCGTCTCACACATGCTCCGGTGACGGATGAACCCACGGCTGTCGATACGGCCGCGCGAGCAGGCCATTCGCTTCTTCGTCGCGCAGGATGTTATGCCGTTGGGCATCCCAGGCCAGCGTGCGGCCCAGCTTCATGGACAGGTTGGCGAGGATGCAGCTCGTAGTTGAAATATACCCCTCTTCGATATCGGCAACCGGCTTGCCTCGCGAATCGATATTGGCCAGGAAATTTTGCATGTGGTGGCGTATGGCCGGGGCACAATGTTTTTCCAGGTCCGGCTCGGTCTTGTCTTCCGGGTACTGTTCGAGCTCGTAGGTCACATCGCGGTGCACCGTGCCGCTGCCATCCGCCGGCGTGAAATCGTAGCTGTAGACACTGACCTTGAGCGTGCCTTTATCGCCGTAGAATGTCGCGCCCCATTCATACTTGGGGTCTGGCGACGAGCCCCAGGTGCGGTGCTGCCAGACGATTTTCAGATCGTCGTAATCGAAGGTGGCAGTCTGGGTATCGGAAATATTTGCCTTGGACTTTTTGTCCACCAGGATGCCCCCCTCTGAGGAAACCCTTACGGGCCAGCCGCGCCCGAGCATCCAGCGGGTCATGTCGAACATGTGCACGCACATGTCGCCCACGATGCCATTGCCGTATTCCATGAATGCGCGCCATCTTCGGGGGTGTACCAGCGAGTTATAGGGCCGCATGGGAGCCGGGCCGGTCCACATCTCGTAATTCAGGTTCGGCGGCGGCGCACTATCGGGAGGGTTCTCGGTGGCGCGCATGTGATAGTAACAGTAGATTTCGACCAGGCCGATCTTGCCCAGCTTGCCCTCATTGATAAATCGATCGCGCGCCTCCACGATGTGCGGCGTGCTGCGGCGTTGCAGACCCACCTGCACTACGCGCTTGTGCCGGCGCGCCGCGGCCACCATGGCATGGCCTTCGACAATATCCACGCTAATCGGCTTTTGGACCCAGACGTCGATGCCCGCCTGCACGGCGGCAATCATGGGCAGCGCATGCCAGTGATCCGGCGTGCCGATCAGGACGATGTCGAGGTCTTTCTGACTCAGCATTTCGCGATAGTCGCCGAAAGTGCGCGGCTTTTTTCCGGATTTCTGGCGCGTGGCCACCATATCGGCGGCGCGCGACAGCATTTGCTGATCCACGTCGCACAGCGACACGACCTCTACCGGCGCCACCTGAATCAGGCGGAACAAATCGCACTTCCCGTACCAGCCGGGGCCGATCAGGCCCACGCGCCTCGGCTTATCGTCAGCGAAGCCCACGGCCGACCACGCCAATCCCGCTGCACCGGTGTAAAGAAATCGTCGGCGATCCATAGAACCCAGTCTCCTCCCTGAGAGTATACGACGCTTGGCGGTTATGGCTTGGAGTGGCCCTCTGTTTGCGGGACGCATTGCAATGCCTTTGGCCAAATACCGTGCCAAGCGTGATTTCGAGGTTACGTCCGAGCCGAAGGGTTCCGCACGAGCGCTTCATTCGGCTCACCAATTATCCTTCGTCATTCAAAAGCACCAGGCCAGCCATCTGCACTACGATTTTCGTCTGGAATGGAAAGGCGTTCTCCTCTCGTGGGCGGTGCCGAAGGGACCATCGCTGGATCCTGCGGTGAAGCGCCTCGCCATGCCCGTGGAAGACCACCCGCTCGAATATGGAGAATTCGAAGGCATCATTCCGGAGGGTGAATACGGCGGCGGAACCGTGATGTTGTGGGACCGCGGGACATGGGAGCCGGCCAGTCCGGACGTGGACGCGGCTCTCAAGGACGGAGAACTCAAATTCACCTTGCATGGCTCCAAGCTAAAAGGTTCCTGGGTGCTGGTGCGCACTAAAGCTTTTGGCAAGTCGAGCCGCGCGTCGTGGCTCTTGATCAAGCATCGGGACCGCTATGCATCTTCGCAAGATGTGGTTGCCGCCAAGCCAAGATCTGTCGCTTCGCGCCGTTTGATGGCGGAGATCGCCGCGGCATTTGGCGGAAATCTGACCAAAGCTGCCAAAGGCGATCCGCCAGGAGCCGGCCAATGAGTGACAGCGCCGCGCAATTCCTTCCTGCGCAAAAGACTCTCCCCGCTTTGCGCGAAGCTGTTCAAAGCTGTCGTGGATGCGACCTTTACCGCTATGCCACCCAAGCGGTGCTGGGCGAAGGACCGCGCTCGTCTGTCATCGTTCTTATAGGCGAGCAGCCTGGCGACGAAGAGGATCGTAAGGGACGTCCCTTCGTAGGTCCGGCCGGCAAACTGTTGGATCGCGCACTAGAAGAAGCCGGCATTGACCGATCGGAGGTCTACGTTACCAATGCCGTCAAACACTTCAAATTCGAGGAGCGCGGCAAGCGCCGGATCCACAAGAAACCGAGTGCGTCGGAAGCGACAGCTTGCAGGCCGTGGCTGGAGGCTGAGCTCGCTGTGATACGGCCCGAAATGATCGTGTGCCTTGGCGCGACCGCCGCGCAAACGGTTTTCGGACCCGATCATCGGGTCACTAAGGATCGTGGGCATTTCGTGAAGCACGTTTGGGCGCCGCAAGCCACCTCCACCATCCACCCCTCCGCTATTCTCCGTGCGCCGGACGAGCAGCGCGCGCTTGAATATCAGCGGTTCGTCGAAGACCTGAAAAGGGTGAGGGCCGTCAGCCGGGCAGGAAAGAAGTCTACGGCCTGATAATCCGAATTGTTCCGGACCTTCCACTGGCAACAGAGTTGCGTAAACGCGAATGTAAACCGGAACACCAATGCCTGGGGTGCGCGCCTTGCGCGTAGAGCGATCGCGGAGTCAAGCTGAAATTGGAGGTGTTTCCATGAAACTAGAATCACTATATGACTTATATCTCTCCGAGCTGAGAGACTTATATAGCGCTGAAGATCAAATTATCAAGGCACTGCCCAAAGTGATTGAAAAAGTTCAATCGCCTGAGCTTCGCAATGCCCTCGCAAGCCATCTGGAGGAGACGCGCGGCCATGTAGCGCGCCTGGAGCAGGTATTCCAAATGCACGGCGAAGAGGCCAAAAAGCAGAAATGCAAGGGTATGGAAGGCGTATTAGATGAGGGCGGCGAAATGATCGGCAAAGACGCCACACCCGCGGTGCGCGACGCCGCCATTATCTCTGCATGCCAGCGCGTGGAGCACTACGAGATGGCTGCTTACGGAACGGTACGCACGTTTGCCGAGCAGATGGGCCAGGAGCGCGCCGCTAAGTTGCTGCAGGAAACGCTGGATGAAGAAACGGCGGCGGATGAGAAGCTGACAAACATCGCAGCGAGCCGCAATATCGAAGCGGCGCGAACCGCGTAAGGGGCCCATCCTTATGCAACAAAAACTCGACGGATGCCGCGTGGCCATTCTGGTTACGGACGGATTCGAGCAAGTGGAAATGACTGAACCGCGAAAAGCGCTGAAAGAGGCCGGAGCGCAGGTAGATCTCATCGCGCCTGACAAAAAAGAAGTACAAGGCATGAACCATGACGAGAAAGGGAACAAGTTTCCGGCCGACAAGCAACTGAGCAGTGTGTCCACCTCCGACTACGACGCACTCCTCCTTCCCGGCGGCGTAGCGAATCCCGACAAACTGCGGACCATTCCGCAAGCAGTCGCGTTCGTGAAGGGATTCGCCCAATCCAGCAAGCCTATCGCGGCGATTTGTCACGGGCCATGGATGCTGGTAGAAGCGGACCTGGTAAAAGGGCGCAAGGTGACATCATGGCCTTCGCTTCAAACCGATATCCGTAATGCCGGCGGACATTGGGAGGATAGTGAGGTGATAGCGGACACAGGCTTGATCACCAGCCGCAAACCCGACGATATTCCTGCGTTCAACCGCAAAATGATTGAGGAATTCGCCGGGCGAATGCAGAAACGGGCGGGCACGGAGCGCACCCAAACCGCTGGCGCCCGAAGAAGCGCCTGAAGCAGTGTCACAGGGGGCGGAGACGAGGGGTTTCCGCCCTTTTGGCGCGTCACTTAAGAGTGCGCCCGCCTTGTCTCCGCGTACGAGGAGTAAACCGCGGCGGCCGCCACCGCCACGTTAGCGGCTACCACTGGCATGGCGCCAATGGCCAAGCCGTAAACTACCCAGAGGAGCGCGGCGCCGGCTTGTATCCACCGGAGCGTGGCCGGCTGTTTGAAAAAATACGAGCTCGCGAATGCGGCGGTGGCCACCCATCCGATCGTTTCCAGTTTCATCCGCTCTCCTATATCGTGCCGGCCGAGGCGACGGCAGTCCGGCCAATGGTCAGTGAATCGGTGCGGACCTTATCCCACGCTTGCAGGACAAATCCGTGGGCTTCGAACAGCGCCCGTATGCGGGCCGAATCCCAGCCCACGATGTCTTCGAGGATAGGCACCAACAGGCTGAGCGCGTCGTCGCTCAGAATCGTGCGTGTCGCAATCTGGGTGATGTACTTGTTCTCGGAGACCGCGATGGTCAGGCCGTCGAGCCGGTTCACGTGCAGCATCACGTGTACATCGGAGCTGCCGTCGCCCACGTAAACCAGGTGATGATGGCTGATGCCCATCTTCGCTCGCAGATCGTCTACCACCGCCACTTTCCCGTAGCCGGCGCGCAGGCAAAGGATGGATTGGATCTCGCCCGACTCGGGATGATATTGAAATCGCGTTCCGAAAATATGATCTTCGGGCACAATGCCGTCGAGGGCCGATTGAATCACTTCCTGCGGCGCCGCCGAGGTGACGTAGAAAGAGAATTGGTGTCCATCCAAATCTTGCAGCAGTCGCGTTAACAGGCGAATGTTTTCTTTCAAACGAATGCGCTTGCCCACTTCCACCAGGTCTTCTTTGCGCACGCGACGGAATTCGGGATCGTGCAGCAGCAGGTACGCCAGTTCGCCGCCTTGCTGCACCAGATGTATGTTGGAAAGTCCTGCCACCCGGTCGCCGAATCCCTGAATGCCCAGCAGCTCGCTCAGGACCAGCCCCGAATCGTTGAAACTCAAAGTTTGATCGAAATCGCTAATCAGCAGATAACTTTTGGTATTCGACCCGTGATCGTGTTTCATATGGATTAGATGTCAAAGCTGCTATGCCGGTTGCCTTATTCATGGAGAAAGCTGTAATATCAGATTATGCCCAGAAGCAGTTGGACGGCTGAGCCACGTGTGCCCAGATACCGGCAGGTTCTCGAAAAAATCTCCCACGATATTCGTAGCGGCCGGTTCCAGCCGGGCCAGCGGCTGCCGAGCGAAGCCGCTCTGGTACAGCAGTTCGGAACCTCGCGCATCACCATCGGACGCGCCCTGCGCGAGTTGAAGGAGCGCGGCATAGTGGATCGCGTGGCCGGGTCGGGCACCTTCGTACCTTCGGGCAGCCGCGCAGGCGATGGTTTACTGTTCGGACTCCTGATACCGGACCTCGGTGAAACCGAAATTTTCGGGCCCATTTGCCAGGGAATGGCAGGCGCGCCGCAAACCACGCCGCATGCCTTGCTGTGGGGCCAGACCGACCGCGCGACCCGCGAGCAACAGGCCCTGCACTTGTGCCATCAGTACATCGCACGCAAGGTGTCGGGAGTCTTTTTTGCGCCGCTCGAGCGGACCCCCGCGAAAGACGAGGTGAATCGCCAGATCAGCGCGTTGCTGACGAAGGCGCGCATCCCCATCGTGCTCCTGGACCGCTGCTTCCTGCCTTACCCGCGCCGCAGCCGCCACGACCTGGTGGGCATCGACAACCGGCGCGCCGCTTATCTGGCGACCGAACATCTGCTCGACGCCGGTGCCAGGCGCGTCGCCTTCCTGGGATTACCGGGCGCCGCACCTACCGTAGACGCACGCATCGCCGGCTATAGGGAAGCGCTGCTCGCTTATGGCGCGCCGCTCGAACCGGATCTCTTGCAGCGCCCGGAATCGCTGGCCGGTCCCACTGTCCGGCGGATCATGGCAGCCGCGCGCGCCGACGCATTCGTCTGCGCCAACGATCATACGGCTGGGCAACTCATGCAGACCCTCCAGCAACTGAGTTATCGCGTTCCCAAGGACGTGCGCATCGTGGGCATGGATGACGTCGAATATGCCAGCCTGCTGCCGGTGCCGTTAACCACCATTCATCAGCCTTGCCGGGAAATCGGCGAAGCTGCCATTACAGCTATGCTGGAGCGTATCGCACGGCCCGCCATGCTCACGCGCGATATCCTGCTTGACGCGAAACTAGTGGTGCGGAAATCCGCGGGCGCGCCGCCTGGACAACTATCAAATAGTGGCCTCGGTTGAGCCGCCCAGCGCGTTTTCGATCATGCGCAGCAGCGACTCCGTCTTAAACGGCTTCCAGATGATCCGGTAAGGATTGTCGTTGATCACCCGGGCAATTTCATTGGGGCCATAGCCGGTCATCAGCACCACTGGCGTGCCTGGATTCGCGTTTTGAAAATGCTTCGCCAACTCAATGCCGTTCATGCCGGGCATCATGACATCCAGCAGCGCCAGATCGATCTTCACGGGGCTGCTTTGCAACAGGCGCAAAGCATCCACTCCGCTGCCGGCCGCGATGACGTTATAGCCCCCCAGGCGCAGTATTCTTTGGCACAAGTTCAGCACCGCCGCATCATCGTCGACCAGCAAAATCGTTTCCAAGGGACCCCTTCCAGGATTCTTACTGATCAATCTTAGCAGTCAAGTGAGGGATGCGGCGATGCGCGCGCCCGAGACTACGCCGTGGTTTTAAGGGCGTGCGTGACTTTGGCGATGATGGCGGAAACGGTATAAGGTTTTTGCAGGACAGCGGCGATACCGGACGAAGCAAAGCGGCGCGAGATCTCCGCTTCGCTGAACCCGCTCGAAAGGACGATGGGCATGTTCGGATCGATCGTCTTGATCAGCGGCAGAGCCTGCTCACCGGTCATGACCGGCATGGTAAGGTCGAGGATCACCAGCGCAATCGTGGGATGCGCGCGCACAAGATCGAGCGCCTCCAATCCGTTGACGGCCGTAATCACTTGAAAGCCTCGCGATTGGAGAGCGGCGGCGGCCGTACTTCGGACCACTTCTTCATCATCGACGATCAGTACGGTTTGACCGGTGGCCGGCGCCGCGGCGCTCACGCCCGGCTGCCTGCGCGCGGTACCGGCGCGCTCTGAGGGAGGCAATAGAATGCGGAACGTAGTGCCAATCCCCGGCTGGCTCACCACCTCGATATCGCCCCGATGCCCTTTGACGATACCGAGCACGGCGGCAAGACCCAGCCCGCGGCCCGTGAACTTGGTGGTGAAAAACGGATCAAAAATCTTCTTCAACGTCTCGGGCGGCATACCGCTTCCGTCGTCGCGCACTTCGAGGAGCGCGTAGCGGCCTGGAGGCACGATGGACTGCAGGTGTTGGCTAAATCGAGACACGGTGCGCTCGGTAAGCGCGGTACGTATGGCGACCTTCCCCGTGCGGTCGCCGATGGCGTCGGAAGCGTTGAGCAGCAGGTTCATGATGACCTGCTGGATCTGGCCGCGGTCGGCTTCGACGAAGCAGGGCTCCCGATCGAGATCGAGTTCTATGCTGACCGTACGCGAGAGCGAGGCGCGCAGAAGCGTGAGATTTTCCTGAATGAGCGTGTTCAAGTCGAGAACTTCGACGTAGAAGCGCCCCTTGCCGGAAAACGCGAGCATCTGCCTGGTAAGATCCGCGGCGCGTTCAGCGGCGAGCATGATTTCGCTGGCGATGGCCTGGTCTCCGGCGTGCAAGCCTTCGATCAGAAGACTGGCATTTCCCAAAATTCCGGTGAGCAGATTATTGAAATCATGCGCAATGCCGCCGGCCATCACGCCCAGACTCTCCAGCCGGGCGCTCTCGCGCAGTTGTTCCGCGCGCTCGCGCTCCTGCTCTTCGGCCTGTTTTCGTTCGGTGATGTCACGCGTCGAACCGGCCACGGCCTCCACTTGGCCGCCTTCGGCCAGCACCGGTACAAAGATGTATTCGTATTCACGCTTCTCGCCGGTGGGTCCGGTAAAGGGCGTTTGATCCCGCAAGGGTTCTTTGGTATCGATGACCTGCTGAATCTGCCGATGCAGCCGGTCGGCCAGTTCGGGGGGGTAGCCGAGTTCAAAGAAAGTCTTTCCGATCGCCTCTTCGTATGGTTTTTGCCAGAGCGAGAGCAGGGCCTTGTTGGCGTAGCTGAAGCGGCCCTGCAGATCGAAGGTGTAGGTAAAGTCCGGCGTGTGAGAAAGGGCCGTATCGAATTTGTGCCATTGCTGCCGGAGATCCGACTCGGCCTGCTTCTGGGCATCGATGTCGATGTTTACCCCGACCATCCGCTCGGGTGCGCCGGTTTGGTCGTAGAAGAATTGTGCCTGCCCGCGTAGCCAGCGTGACGTGCCGTCGGGCCGCAGGGCCCGGAACTCGTAGGCGTACTCTGTCTGCTTGCGAGCCAGACAGCTATCGACACCCGCCAGGACGCGTTCGGCATCCTCGGCGACGAGCCGCTTGCGCCAATCGTTGAGACTTCCTTCGAAGGTACCTTCAGACAGTCCATAGAGCGCTTCGAGCTCCGGCGTCCAGATCACCCGATCTTCTTTAATCAGCCACTCGAAGCTGCCGATGCGTCCGGCTCTCTGCGCGACTCGCAACCGCCGCTCGCTGGCTTGCAGCGCATGGGTGATGCGCGCTCTCTCGATGGACTCCCAGCAGCGGTTAGCGACCAGCTTCAACAGCTCCACCTCCCCGGCCAGCCAGTGCCGTGGCGATTGCTGGTGCACGAAGAGCAAGGCCACCAGCCTCCCAGCCTTATGCAACGGAACGGTGGCGTGGGAAACGATGCCCACCGAGCGGTAAGCTGCCCGCGCATCCGCCGTGCGGGGATCCTCCTCGATGTTCTCCACTATGAATGGCTGATCGGCTTGCAGCAGCCGCACGGCTTCCGCGCCGAAGTCGGAAAGGAGGTAGCGGCCCGCCACCCCGGAGATCCCTGGCCGCGCGTAGTCCGACCCAACGTCCAGCGTAACCTGGTCGGATTCGAAGGTGCAGTACGCGCAACGATCTGCCCGGAGGTGCTCACCGATCAGGCGGGCCACTGATTCCATAATCTCGTCCGGATCGACCAAGGGCCGCGTGGCATCATCGAGCCGGACCAAAAAGGCATCCCGCAACTCTACGGCCTTGAGCTCGGTGAGATTGCGTCCTTCCGGTACGATGAAGATGACCTCGCCGTGCTGGTTACGGACCGGATGGAGCGAAAAGTCGAAGGTCAGGTACTCGGCTGAAGGGCGGCGCAGCGCCACCTCAAAACGGACAAACTCGCCGCCTGCCGCGCGTGCGATGGCCTGCCGCACGGCTGCGGGCGCTCCCGGCGTGTACTCAAACCACGGCGTCTCCCAGAACGGTTGCCCGAGCACCTCTTCGCGCGTGCTCCCGGCAAACTCGAGAGAAGCGCGATTGGCCTCCAGCACTGTGCCATCGGGCGTCAGCAGACCAATATACTCGAAGGTGCCCTGTTGGATGGCGCGGAGACACTCCTGGCTTTCCCTTTGCCGCGCTTCGGCTTGTTTGCGCTCGGTGATGTCCTCGATGATGGCGATCACCTGCTTCGGGTTCCCCTGGCCATCACGGCGCATAGCCGCCGACGCGCGCGCCCACAGCAGCCGCCCGTCTTTGCGGATATAACGCTTTTCGATCGTAGCGGTCGCCTGGGGTGCGGCTTTCAGAGTCTCGAAGAAGGCCATGGTCGCGGCGATGTCGTCGGCATGGGTGAAGGTCGTCGAATCGTGCAAAAGGAGTTCCTCGCGGGTGTAGCCGAGCATCCGCAGGTAGGCCAGATTGACCTCGAGGATGTGTCCGGCCGGCGTGGTGAGAACCATACCGATGGGCGCCTCGGTGAAGGCCATGCTGAAGCGCGCCTCGCTTTCGCGGAGCTCCCCCTCGGAGCGTTTGCGCTCACGAAGGTCGCGCGCGATGGTAGCAAAGTGCGTGGGCTTGCCCGTGGCCGGCTCCTCGACCCGGAACACCTCCAGGAGGACCGGGATCGTCTCCTCCGCCGGAAGCCGCCGGAGGTGCAGCTCGCCGTGCCATCTTCCTTGATCACCAGCCGCCGGCAGCGCGACCTCTTGCACAAAAGCCCGTTCTTCCGGCACGAAACGATCGGGAAGCGAAATCTGCTGGAACTCGGCGAAGCTGCCTGCGCCGGCGAGCGCGGTGGCGGAGAGGTTGGCATAGACCGCCGCGCCACTCAGGTCCCAGATGGCGATGAACTCCGGTGAATTCTCCACCAGCAGACTGACAAGCCGGCGGTCCTGGTTAGCCTCGGCCGGCTTCAGTCGCAAGAAACCGGTTACATCCTCGACATGGTGGACGATGAATTGAACCTCACCCCCGGCGCTCAACAAGGGCGAATTTACCGCATCCGCCGCTCTGGTAGCGAGGACGCGACGAAGCGATGCGTGCAGGTCGCCGGGATTGTCCGGGAACACTTCGAACAAGCCTCGCCCCACAATCTCATCCGGATGGGTGAATGTAGCTCGCGCATATGCCTGGTTGGCGGCCACAATGGTGTAGGCCGGATCATCTGGAAGCAGCACCAGATAAAGACCGGGCAGGATGTCGAAGAGCGCCCGGAAATCGGGCTCAGCCGGACTGGCGCTCTCCTTGAGGCCGTGCTGCAAGGCCGGTTCTGTCATCGATCATTTCCAACGCTTTCCTAGGGGTCCATAGTCAGGTTATCAGAGAGCGCACCGCGCATGACCGCGCGTGCCAGAATGATCGTATGTCTCTGCGCAGCCAGCAATGGTTCGCCGACCCTGCGTACTACGGCTTCGCCCGCCGCGCATGGCTTCGCTCGGAGGGCTTCACCGCCGAAGCGTTCCAGAATAAGCCTGTCATCGGAATCTGTAATTCCTGGAGCGAGCTGAACAACTGTAACGCCCATCTGCGGACGGTCGCCGAAGCGGTCAAGCGTGGCGTCTGGGCGGCAGGAGGTTTCCCCCTCGAATTCCCCACGATTTCGCTCGGCGAGATGTTCATGCGACCCACCACGATGCTCTATCGCAATCTGATGGCGATGGACGTGGAAGAATCCATCCGCGCCAATCCGATCGATGGCGTGGTGCTGCTGTGCGGCTGTGACAAGACCACTCCGGCGCAGCTTATGGGCGCCGCCAGCGCCGATGTTCCGGCCATCATGGTGCCCGGCGGTCCGATGCTGGCTGGTCAATGGCGCGACCGGCGGCTGGGCGCAGGCACCGACGGCCGCAAGCTCTTCGATCTGTTCCGCACCGGGCGCCTCACCGAAGAAGAGTGGTCCGAAATCGAGGGCGGCATTGCGCGCAGTGCCGGGCATTGCACCGTTATGGGCACCGCTTCCACCATGACCAGCCTGGCAGAAGCGATGGGCATGACGCTGCCGGGCTCGGCCAGCATCCCGGCGCCCGATTCGCGCCGTCTGGCTATGGCCGAGATGAGCGGGCGACGCATCGTCGACGTGGTGCGGGAAGACCTGCGCCCATCCAGGATCCTCACGCGCCAGGCTTTCGAAAACGCCATCACTGTGGATATGGCCATAGGCGGTTCCACCAACGCCGTCATTCATCTGATCGCCATCGCCGGCCGCCTGGGAATCGATCTGCGCCTGGACGAATTCGACCGCATCTCGCGCCGCACGCCGTATATCGCCAACATCAAGCCTTCCGGCGAATACCTGATGGAAGACTTCTATTACGCCGGGGGCCTGCCCGTGGTGATGAAGGAGATCCTGCATCTGCTGGATGCCGACGCGCTCACCGTTACCGGTAAGACTGTGCGCGAGAACGTGGAGGGCGCCGAATGTTACCGCCGGGAGGTGATCCGCTCGAGCGCCGAGCCGCTGCATGCCGAAGGCGGCACGGTGGTGCTCTATGGCAACCTCGCGCCGGATGGCGCCGTCATCAAACAAACCGCCGCCTCCCCGTCGCTGCTCCAGCACCGCGGCAAGGCCTACGTCTTCGAGGATTACCGGCAGATGCACGAACAAATTGATAGCGCGGACTTGCCTGTGGATCCTGCCACGGTGCTGGTCATGCGAAGCTGCGGTCCCAAAGGCGCGCCGGGTTTTCCCGAATGGGGCCACATTCCCATGCCGCGCGTGCTACTGGAGCGCGGGGTCTCCGATGTGGTTCGCGTCAGCGACGCGCGCATGAGCGGCACGAGTTTCGGCACCGTGGTTCTGCATGTGGCGCCCGAATCGGCCGTCGGCGGTCCATTCGCGGCGGTGCGAACGGGCGACGATATTGTTCTGGATGTTGCGGCGCGCAGGATTGACTTAGCCGTACCCGCCGAAGAAATCGAGCGGCGCATGGCCACTTTCCGCCCTGCGCCGCCGCACTACGATCGAGGCTATGGCCGGCTGTTTCTGGAGCACGTCACCCAGGCAAATCTGGGCTGCGATTTCGATTTCCTGGGCGCGGTGAAACGCTCCTGAGGAGCCCCCGAATTAACGGCGACCGCCGCCACCACCGTGGGAGCCGCCACCAAAACCGCCGCCACCGCCGCCGTGGACGCCGCCACTAATACCGCCTCCGGCACGAAATCCGCTGGAGACGCCGGACGTCTTGACGGATACGCCGGGCGCGGGCTTGGAGCGCTGCGAGCCGACCACCGGATAGTGGTAGTAGATGCGATGCGGCGCCCTCCAAACGTATCCAGGCGAATAAAAACCCCAGCCAAAGGGGCTGTACAGTATGCCGTCACCGGGCAGAAATGCGTAAAAGTTCCAGAATGGATCCCAATACCAGCCGGGCCCATACCAACCGAACCCGCCGTTCACCACTAAGGTTTGCGCTGTTTCCATATTGGCCTGCGCTTCATACTCGCTGCGCAACTTGCTCCAGCGGTACAGCGGATCGCTTTCAACCGCGTCTTTTTTGAAGCTCTGCGCTTTGAACTGCGCGCCGGCGGCAAGCATTACCAGATGTCCTTTTTTGAGGTTGACGTGCCTGTCTCCCTCGGATACCGTTGCCTCGCCGTCCAGCACGCTGATGGCGGGCTGATCGGCGTTGAAATCGTACAGTCCCATCTTGTCGATGCGCGTGGATGCGGCGCCCATCAACACGGACAAATTATTTTCCTTGAACAGCTCGGTCACCTCAAGCGTGGCTGAACCGTGCCTCAGTTCCACTTGGGTAGCGGCGAGATCGGGCGAAACCATGCGCACTTCGCTGTTATCGCCCACCCGCAAAAATACGCCGGGCGTCAGCAACAACTCCGCTCTTCCCTGGCTGGTGGTAAGGATCTGGTTGGTTCCGAGCAGGGCCGAGCCAACCGATGCGGCCGACAGATTTTGACCGTCGAGCGCCACCTGGCCCTCCACATAGTTCACGGCTCCCGGCGGGGGCATGCTATTCGTACTGGCCGCGGCAAGCGCCGCGGACGCAAGCAAGAGGAGCATCGCCCTTCCGGATTGGTTCATTGGGCTTCTCATATTCGCTCCTTTCTTCCTCCCCGCTCCTTTAGATGCGAGGGCCGCGAGAGTCCGAATGACATTTACAACGATTTACAAAGCGGTGCGCCGCGCTGGCGAATACTCCCCAGTTGACCGCGCCCGGCAGGCGATATCTAATAGGTCATGCAAAGACGCGACTTCTTCACCAGCATGCTGGCGGGTGTCAGCGTTGTGCGGCTCCGCATCGCCGCCGCGCAGGAACCTCCCGCACCCTTTCTGGAACGGCCGCTACCGGGCGCCCCGCATAAAGGAAAAACGCTGGCCGCCATCGAACCGCATTGCGATGACGTCGCTATCCTGTGCTCCGGCACCGTTGCCAAACTGATTCAGGAAGGCTATACCGGGTACATGATCCGCGCCACGAATGATGATATGGGAGACGATACCGGCGAACCCGGGAGCATCGGCGAGAACGTATTGCGCAACGAGCGCGAGGTCACCGAACAGACGCGCGTGCTGGGCCTCGAGCGGGACTTCGCGCTCGATTATGGCAATCACCGCATGAGCGACATCTCTCGCAACGAGGTGATCTGCCGTCTGATTTTCCTGTTCCGCCTGCTGAAGATCGATACGGTGTTCAGCTACGATCCGTGGGCCCACGACGAAGAGAATCCCGATCATTACGTGCTGGGCCACTGCGTGGAGGCGGCCTGCTGGATGGCGGGGCGCGTTCACGATTATCCGGAGCAATTCGCGGCGGGACTCAAACCGCGCGCCGTGACCGACAAGTATTACTATGCGCGGCATCCGGAGATCACGCGGGTGGTGGATATCAGCGGCGCCGTGGAAAAGAAGATCGACGCCAACATCTGTAACGTCGCGGAGGGACCCGGCGGACATCACGGCTCGAAGTTGCGCGCGGAGCTGGCCAGACAGGGCAAGAAACTGCCGCTGCTGGGCGCAGACGATGCCACGGCCGATCGCAATTACATACGGGAATTCGTGCTTGCGCGGGACCGTGCGTTGGGGCGCAAGTACGGCGTGGAGTATGCAGAAGCTTTTCACTACATCGGGCCGGCCCGATCGCCCATCGAAGATTATGTGAAGCAGAACGCCGTGCCGTTACATTAGGGCCATGGAACAACTGCCGCGCAAGCTGGGGTTATTGGACGCGACGCTGATCGTGATCGGCATCGTGATCGGGTCGGGGATCTTTCTGCTTCCTAACGTAATCGCGCGCAGCCTGCCCTCGGGGTTCGCCATTATTGCGGTGTGGGTGGTGGCGGGTATATTGTCCTACTTTGGCGCGCTGGCTTATGCGGAATTGGGGGCCATGATCCCCGCTACCGGCGGCCAGTACGTGTATCTGCGCGACGCCTTCGGACCGCTTTGGGGATTTCTCGGCGGCTGGGTCATCACGCTCGCGACAGTGCCTGGCGGAACGGCGTTCTTAGCCGTTGGCTTTTCGATCTACCTGGACCATTTCGTTCGCCTTACGCCGTGGATGCGGCAGGCGGTGTCGCTGACGCTGGTGGCGGTGCTATCGGCGGCCAACTATATCGGAATCCAGGAAGGCGCCTGGATCCAGCGCATCTTCACTACCCTCAAAATTGCGGGCCTGGCGCTGGTGATTTCCGCGGCGGCATTCGCGCCGCATGTCTCCACGACGCATGTTGCCGCGGCGATGACGCGTCCGATTTCCTATGGCGGCTTCGGCCTCGCCATGACGGCGTGCCTGATGGCGTACAACGGTTGGAGCTACGTGAGCTTCGTGGCGGGAGAGGTTCGGGATCCGCAGCGCAATTTACCGCGCGCGCTGGCGCTCGGGATGGTTGCCGTAATGGCGCTCTATGTGTGCGCCAATCTGGCCTACATGAACGTTATGACCGTGCCGGAGATTGCGGCGACCGAACGGGTGGGCGCGGAAGCTGCCGGACGTGCATTGGGTCCCGCGGGCGCAACGGTGCTTTCGACCGTAGTGCTACTCTCCATCATCGGGGCCATCAACGGTTGCATCCTCACCGGCGCCCGCATCCCCTTCGCAGAGGCGCGCGATGGAGTGTTTTTCAGCCGTTTTGGCCGTATCCATCCGCGCTTTAAAACGCCGGCGTTCGCGATCGTGGCGCAAGGCCTGTGGACCGAAGTGCTGATTCTGACAGGTTCTTACGAGTCGCTGTTTGCCTACTCCATCCTTTCCGCCTGGATCTTCTATACGTTGAGCGTGCTGGCCGTCTGGGTGTTGCGCCGCAAAGCGCCCGACGCTCCACGGCCTTACAAAATGTGGGGATATCCGTTTACGTTGTGGGCCTTTGTGATCGTTTCGGTATGGTTCATGGCGGATGCCCTGGCGAACCAGTTCAAAACGTCGCTGATGGCATTGGCGATTACCGCGGCAGGAGTTCCGTTTTACCTGATCTGCCGCAGCCGGGAAGGGCGCGAGCCGCCGCTATCGTAAGCGCGCCGGCTTCAAGGTCCAAGCCTGCAGGCGCCCGAGCTCGAGCAATTCTGGCGCGCTGAAACCTTCCGGATGGATCGGCCAGTTGAAAACTTTGGCCGGCTCGTTCGAAACATATTTTTCGAATTCGAGATTGGCCTGGCGCACCACGATGTCGGGCGAAGCACCGTCGTCACCCGCCAAAGTAGCCGCGAAATCGCCGAGCGAAAGCTTTTCCGAGCCGATCCAAACTTCGGCCGGCAGCCGTTGATTGGTCCGGATGAAGGAGGCTGCGTCGGCCTTGGCATGCTCGAAAGCCGGACGCGGAATCGAAGCAGACCGGTAATTGCTGGCGATGCGTGTGGTTGGACCATCCACCACCCCGGGCTCCATCCCCAGCAGGGCAAGCAGCATGTCGGCTGCCGACAGCGCGCCTGCCTCCGTCTCGAAAAATGTCTGCCGCACCGTCATGTGCTGGGCCATGCGGGATCGATCCATACGCGGCGGCGTGGCGCTTCCATAGAGCTGCAACAGCTCGCGGGCGGTCACGAAATGAACGCCGGGCACACTTTTCGCATGGCTGATATAGTCATGCAGGATGCCGAAGCAGCGTTCCGCATCGGCCGCGGTCCGCAGGCGGGGCCGCTGCCAACGGTTGCGCTCGGGATTAGCGCCCTTGGCAAAGTTCACGGCATCCCAGAATTCCGCGGTGACGAATTCGGTGGGATGGTAATAGATGCTGATCACGCCGCCGTGCGCCGCAAGCTCCGCGACCGCGCGATCAAAGCGCTGGTAGACGCTGGCTGGCGGCTCGCTGCCATCGAGTGGAGCGCGGAACTGGAACCTGCCCATGTTGAAGATATGCAGTAAGCCACCGTACCAGAATGGTTGCTCGTTGACGCCCACGTGCGTGCCTTCGTCGAGATAGACCGGAATACCTATCTGACGCAGAGCGGTGAGGGTTTGCGGCGCCCAGGAACTGCCGGGCTGGCCATAGCAGCTCGGGCGGACGCCGAAGATTCGCTGGAGGTCCGCCGCTCCAGGGCTTTCGCGGCGCATGAATTCGGCAGCGCCTTCGACGAAGCCGAGGTCCCGCAGATAGAGGGCCGGCGTAGGTTGGAAACTGTGGAAGTTCGAGTGGTAACCGATGTCGTGGAGCGCGAGCGCGCGCACGACATCCCAGCGCCCGCGCTGTTCGAGCACGCGGGCTTTTTCCCCGACGACTTTGAAGGTGGCGCGGACACCCAGTGCCGTCAGATCCTGCGCGATGCGCAGCGCGGCATCGTCGGCAGCGGGCTCGACGTAATCCTCGGTATCGAACCAGAGCGTCACGTATACCGGCGCGGCGGCGCGCAACGCGCAGGCGGTGGACAGCCACAGAAATAGAGCGACTCGGGTGATGGTCTATTCTCGCACGCCTGACGGCCTTACTGCTGCCGCCTGATTTCGAACAAGAAAGCAGAAACCAGCAAAGGCAGCGATAGCAGCAGCGCCGTCCAGCCCGCAATGGCCCAAACGGCCAGGCGGGGAAAGCGCAGCCGTAATTGAAATGGAAAGTAGCTGAGAGTCCGCCATTCGATGGGAATTTGAGCGAAGCGGCGGGGGTCTTCCTTGTTCGACGCGATTTGCACCAGGTTTACGGCGCGATTCCACAGCACTCCGTGCGAGTAACCCCTGCTGCGCTGGATGACTTCGACATTGGGAGAGAGGGCGGTGGATGCGACCTGCACTATTACGGAGCCAAACACCAGCAGCCAGAGCGCCATCGAGCGGTGTTCGAGCAACAGAGGAACAGCGAACAGGCAAAGCAATTCGACCGGAAGCAAGACGAACCGATGGCCCCAGGCGACATCGCCGCCAAAGTCGTAATAGCTTGCGTACGCCGCGGCGTAGGCGGCCAGCAGCAGTGTCAGGCAGATCAGGAGCAGGCGCACCGGACGGGCGAGAGAGCGCCAGTTTCGCAGGGCCACAATCGCCACGATGATCAGCAGCGGGTCGAACAGCAGAACCGATTTATCCGGCGAGAGGAAGGTTCCCAAAAAGCCTTTCCAGAACGGATAGGAAAAAGGGAATGTGGATGGCCCGCCTGCCTGCTGCTTCAGCCGGGACAACATGCCGATGTAGGTGCTGAACAGCTCACCGAAACGATGCCAATGGTACCAGCGGTCGCACAGAAGAGCTGCCACGACGGGAGGCGTGAACCAGGCAAGAAACTGCCTTGCGTTGGAGCTGGCAGCGATGGCGAAGATCGCCAAGACGGTGGTCTCGAGCAGGGAGGGCAGGCGCGTCAGGATGGCAAAACCGCAGGCAGCGCCGGCGAGGAGAGCCCACCGTGCCCGGCCGTCGGCATGCCAGGCGCGTATGGCTGCCAGCGCGGCCAAAGCCAGCGTTAGCAGTATGATATTTTCCTGGGCACATTGAATGTATTGCAGGCATGTAGTGGCGAACAGCAGCGCCAGGGTACCCGCCGCCGCGGCGATACCACCGAAGTCGAAGCTCAATAGAACCCGCCGCGCCAGTATGAGAACACAGGCGGTAAGAAATGTTTGCAGGAAAAAGGCGATGATGAGCCCGGCAATTTGCCTCCGGCGCAGCGGGTCAACGCCTGCGCGGCGGAGTCGCGGAGAGATGGCAGCGTCGACCAGCGCGTCGATGGGGAGCAGAAGCAGACTCTGACCCACGCCATACCAGGCATGCCGCACACCATACCGGCCCGGAATTCCGAAGCCCTGCCGCGCGTCGTCCGGAGTCACCGGAGGCTCGCCCAGCCGGATCCAGCGCGCCACCTGCCAACGCCGCGCCGTATCGATGGTTCCGAAATTCCCCACATTGAGCAGGGCGCAGACGGAGATGGCGAGAAGTACAAGCAGTATGGTGATGCGGATTTCGTGGGATCTCTCACGCACGGGAAAGGCTTATTGTACACACGCTCTTCGATTCCATCCATCCTGGAAGCAATTACAATAACCACTGATGAGACACGCACTCTTTTCGCGCGCCGGCGTGGCGCTGATGCTGACGGTCTGCTGCGCGGCGGCGCAGGGCAACCTGCAGATCGGCCGCCTGGGCGATTTCCACCTGGAGAATGGAGCGGTGATCCGCGACTGCCAAATCGGATATCGCACCTTGGGAAATCTCAACGCGCCGCGTTCTAACGCCATCTTGTTCCCTACCTGGTTCACGGGCACGGCCCAGAATCTGGCCGCACTGATCGGCCCGGGCAAGCTGGTGGACTCTGCGTACTACTTCGTCATCGCGATCGATGCGCTGGGCGATGGCGTTTCGTCGTCCCCCTCGAACAGTACAGCTCAGCCACGCATGGAGTTCCCGGAATTTTCGATCCGCGACATGGTGGCGGCCGAGCACGAGCTGGCCACGAAGGTATTAGGCTTGACGCACGTGCGGGCGGTAATGGGAATCTCGATGGGCGGGATGCAAACATTCCAGTGGATCGTCTCGTATCCCGATTTCATGGACCGCGCCATTCCGATTGTGGGCAGCCCGCGTCTGGGGGCCTACGATCTGCTGCTCTGGCAGGCCGAGCTGCACGCCATCGAGGCGGATGTGAACTGGAAGCATGGCGAGTATCAGACGCGTCCGCTGGCAGCCATGCGTACGGTGGCCGATATACACGCACTGGCCCTCCAGACGCCGCAGCTTCGCGACCGGGAGACCAGCCCTGCGAAGTTCACGGAATTTCTGGCGGCTACCGAGCGCAGCACGACGGAAAGCTTCGATACCAATGACTGGTACCGGCAGGCACGGGCGATGATGGGACACGACGTGTCGAAGCCATTCGGCGGAGATATGCAAAAAGCGGCTGGCACGGTTCACGCACGCGTACTCGTGGTAGCCAGCCTGCAAGATCACATGGTGACGCCCTGGCCGGCGCTGGATTTCGCGAAACTGCTGCAGGCGCGCACGCTCGAATTGAACAGCGATTGCGGACATGTGGCGACGGGCTGCGAGGAACCCATGATAGCGGCGGCGATTGCGCGATTTCTCAAAGAGTAGCCAGTCAACCGATCTGCCGTAGGGCCTGCTCCAGATCCTCGATGACATCCTCGACGGCTTCAATGCCGAGCGACAGACGCACCAGGCTGTCGCGTATTCCCATACGCTCGCGATGGCGCGGCGACACGTCGCGATGGGAGCTCATGACCGGGTAGAGCATCATGCTATGCACATCGCCGAGCGAGGTGGCGCGAACGATCAATTGGAGAGCGTCCATGAAGCGGAAGACCTCTTCGCGGCCGGCTCCCTGCAGCTCAAAGCTGACCATGGCGCCGTAGAGACCGGGCGGCAGCAGACGGCGAATGATGGCGGCATCGGGGTGCGCCGGATCGGCCGGGAAGTAAACGCGCTCGATGGCGGCATGGGAGGCGAGCCACGAGGCGGCCCGGCAGGCGTTCGAGCACTGCCGCTCCATGCGCAGCGGCAGAGTCTTGATGCCGCGCATCGTAAGGTAGCTTTCAAAGGGGCCGAGCACCGGTCCGATGGCTCGCGAGAGCGCGCGCAAGCCCGCGTAATGGCCCTCGTCGGCGACCACGATTCCGCCCAGTACATCGCCATGGCCGCCCAGGTATTTGGTGACGCTGTGTACCACCAGATGCGCGCCAAGCTCCAGCGGCCGCACCAGCACGGGCGTAGCGAAGGTGTTATCTACCACCAGCGCGGCTCCTGCTGCGCGCGCGATTTCGGCGATGCGATCGAGTGGCGCGATGCGCAGCAGCGGATTCGAAATCGTCTCGATCAGGATGCAGCCGGGCTGCACTTCCTCGACGGTCTTGCGCAAGGCGTCGAGGTCCCAGACATCGGCGAAGCGTACCTCCACGCCGGAGGCCTGCATCACATTCAGCAGCAGGCTGACCGTAGCGCCATACAAAGCGTTGGCGGCCAGAATGGATTTGCGCCGGTCGGCCAGCGCCGCAAGCAGGGCCATGTGGATCGCCGCCATGCCGGACCCGCACGCCAGCGCTCCATGGCCGCTTTCCAGCGCGGCGGCCAGTTCCTCGAGCGCGGCATTGCTCGGATTATCGTAGCGAGCGTAGCAGTAAGCCGAGTTCGCGGGATCGAAGGCGCGATCGAGCTCAGCCATGCTCTCGTAGAAGTAGCTGGCGGCGGTGTAAATCGGGGTGGTGACAGGCACGTGGGCGCCGGCCTTTTTCCGGTCGCCCGCATGCACAGCTTTGGTTTGGATCTTCATGACGACTTCCTCTTCCAGCGCGTACCGGCCTTGGTGTCTTCGAGAATGACGCCCTGCTCGAGCAGTTGGGCACGGACCTGGTCGGCAAGCGCAAAGTTGCGGGCCTGCTTGGCATCGTGGCGCACAGCAATCATCGATTCGACTTCTGAATCCGCGATCTGGCCGGTCTCCGTGGTGGGCTCCAGTACATCGAATACTTTGTCGAATCGCGCCAGGAATTCGAGCGCCGGGCCACGATTGTCCGAGCGCACCTCTCCGGCGTCCATAGCGCTGTTGACTTCGCGCGCGTATTCAAAGACCGCGGCCAGGGCTTCGGCGGTATTCAGGTCGTCATCCATGGCGGCCGAGAACTGCGCCTGTGCGGCGGCGGTGCGATCGGCCAGCGGCTGGTTCTGTCCATCGGGAAACGCGCCGGTCTCGAGCCGAAGCTTAAAATTGCGCAGGCGCTCGATGGCGGTCTTGGCCGACTGCAGGCCGTCGAAGGTAAAATTCAGCGCCTTGCGATAGGGTACCGATGCGAGCAGGTAGCGCACGGCCTCAGGCGGATAGCCGCGGGCGAGAATATCGCGCAGGGTGAAGTAGTTGCCGAGCGACTTCGACATCTTCTGGCCTTCCACCATCAGAAACTCGGCATGCATCCAGAAGCGCGCGAAAGGCTTTCCAGTGAGCGACTCCGATTGCGCAATTTCGTTTTCGTGGTGCGGGAAGATCAGGTCGATGCCGCCGGCATGAATATCCAGCGTCTCGCCAAGGTAATGTATGGCCATTACCGAGCACTCAATGTGCCAGCCGGGCCGGCCCCGCCCGATCTTCTCTTCCCAGAAGACTTCGCCTTCCTTGGGCGCCTTCCACAGCGCGAAATCGCGGGCGTCGGCCTTTTCGTACTCGTCCACATCGACGCGGACGCCGGCGCGGATGCCGCTGAAGTCGTTGTGCGAGAGCTTCCCGTAAGACGGAAAAGTGGAGATGCGGAAGTAGGTCGAGCCATCGCTCTGATAAGTATGCCCACCGGCGGTGAGCCGTTCGATAGCCTCCACCATCCCGGGGATGTGGTCGGTGGCCCGCACCAGATGCTCGGGCCGCTGCAGACGCAGTTGGTCGCAATCGTCGAGAAAAGCCTGGGTGTAGTGAGCGGTGTAGTCGGCGAGCGATTTGTTCTCTGCCGCCGCGTTGCGGATGATCTTGTCGTCCACGTCGGTGATATTCATGACGTGATCGAGCTGGAAGCCGCTTTCGCCCAGCCACCGCCGCAGGATATCCATGAAGGTGAAGGTGCGGAAGTTGCCGATGTGCGCGTAGTCGTAGACGGTGGGGCCGCAGGTGTACATGCGCACAGTATTGTCGCGCTCGGGAGTGAATTCCGATACTTGCTGCGTCAGCGTGTTGTGAAAGCGCAGAGACATACAGCGGGAAGTTTTATGGTAGCAGCGGCGGCGGCCGTCGCAAAAATGCCCCCCACTACACTAACGCTACACTGGGAAGCATACCTCATTCGATGAAAACGAGATTGGGTGCCGTCTGGCTGTCTGGCTGCTTACTGTCCGGCGCCGTTTGCGTTGCGTTCGCTCAGGATCACCGGTCGTGGCGCGACTACGGAGGGGCTGCCGACGCGGCTCAGTACTCCGCTCTCAGCCAGATCAATCGCTCCAATGTCGATAAGCTGAGCGTCGCCTGGACGTACCCGACCGGAGACGGCCGTCCGTATCTCTTCAATCCGATCGTTGTGGATGGCCTGATCTACGTTTTGGCAAAAAACAATTCGATCGTCGCCCTGGATGCCTCCTCCGGGAAAGAGATCTGGAGTTATTCGCCCGGTGCGGAAACCAAGGTCATCACCAATCGGGGAATCAATTATTGGGAGAGCAAAGATCGTTCGGACCGGCGCCTTCTGTTTGCCGCCAATCATGTCCTGCACGCGATCGATGCACGCACCGGAAAAGCGATTCTGTCATTCGGTAAGGCCGGCGGCGTGGATCTGAAGGAAGGCCTGGGCCGCGATCCGAAAACGATTTCGCTGGTGCAGTCGACCACGCCTGGGCGCGTCTTTGAAGATCTGCTGATTCTGGGTTCGGCCACCAATCAGGGCTACGGATCGGCGCCGGGCGACATACGCGCTTTTGACGCGGTGACCGGCAAACTGGTCTGGAGTTTTCACACCATTCCGCATCCGGGCGAGTTCGGATACGACACCTGGCCCAAGGATGCATGGCAGAAGGTCGGGGGCGCCAACGTTTGGGGGGAGTTGTCGGTCGACGAAAAGCGCGGCATCGTCTACGCTCCGACCGCCAGCGCCAAATACAATTTCTACGGCGCCGATCGAAAAGGGGCCAACCTGTTCGCGGATACCCTGCTGGCGCTCGATGCCCGCACAGGCAAGCGGCTGTGGCACTTTCAGATGGTGCATCACGACATATGGGACTACGACGATGCCACTGCCCCAAAGCTGCTGACCATTCGCCACGAGGGCAAGAGCGTCGATGTGGTGGCCGAAGTCAGCAAGCAGGGATTTGTATGGGTGTTCAACCGCGAAACCGGCCAGCCGATCTGGCCCATCGAGGAGCGGCGCGTGGCGGCCTCCGACATGCCTGGCGAAGAGGCGTGGCCGACGCAGCCATTCCCGTTGAAGCCGCCGCCTTTCGCGCGCCAAACGCTTACGGTTGACGATCTCCGGTCATCTCTGAGCGTGGAGGATCGCGCACGCTTCCGCGATGAGATCCTCAGCGCCCGCAACGAAGGACTGTTTACGCCGCCAAGCCGGCGCGGCACCATTGAGATGCCCGGCAACAACGGCGGAGCCAACTGGAGCGGCGCTGCGGTCGATCCTGCGAAGGGTGCTCTCTTCGTGGTGTCGAAGGATTTGCCCAGCCTGCTCAAGCTCGCGCCGGAAACGTCGCCAGACCCGGGCGAAGCGCGCTACGTCAGCGGGTTCGGCTTTATGATCGCGAGCGACGGCCTGTCTCCTATAAAGCCGCCGTGGACTTCGCTCACCGCTTACGACTTGAACGAGGGCACTATCAAATGGAAGATGGCCCTGGGCGGCGTGCCGGACCTGATGGAAAAGGGAATCACGGATACCGGCACGCATTATCCGAAAGTGGGCCCCGTGGTGACGGCCGGGGGATTGATTTTCACCGGAACACGGGATCGCAAAGTGCGCGCGCTGGACGTGGAGACCGGGAAAGCGTTGTGGGAAGCGGAGGCTCCCGCGGCTCTCGAAGGCATGCCCGCGGTTTATGAGATTGCGGGGCGGCAATTCGTGGTCTTTTGCGCTTCGGCGCAAGCAGGTCTGACGCGAGCCACTCAGGTCGCGATTCACGGAGCCTACGTCGCCTACGCTTTGCCCGATCGCAGCGCGCAAGTGCGATGATTACCGCAGAGCGGACATAACCGATGAACTCCGAAACCGGCAAGGAACCGAAGACCTCGATAGCCCCCATGCTGTCGGTGCGAAACGGCAAGAAGGCAATCGACTTCTACAAGTCGGCGTTCGGCGCCGCTGAGTTATACCGCGTCGAGAGCGAGACCGGAGAGGTAGTCGCCCAGTTATCGGTAGGCGCGCCGATTTCCGCGGAGGGCTGAACCATATCAAAACGGCAAGCGAATGTAACCCGGCGCTGCACACATCCGTAGGGTAGAACATGCGGCATTGGCTACTCTTGCTGTGCAGTGCTTCTGCTGTTTTGGCGCAGCCCTTTTCCGCGGGCATAAAGGCAGGCGTGCCTTTGAGCGATTTTGTCAGCGCCACCCAAAGCGGCACGTTCGACTACACTTCGACGACGCAGCGCTACATTGTCGGAGGTACGGCGGAGCTGCATCTTCCGCTCGGTTTCGCTATTGAATTCGATGCTTTGTACCGGCACCTGCAATACAGCGCTTCCGGCAATATAGCGGGCATCTTAACCACCAGCAGCACCACCGCGGGCAATTGGGAATTTCCGCTACTGCTGAAATACCGTTTCGCATTTCCGGTGGTGCGGCCATACGTGGATGGGGGCGTCGCCTGGGATGCACTGAGCGGGCTGAAGCAGACTGTCACGCAAGGAGTCGCAAATCCTTTCGAAGTGAAGAACAACGGCGCCACGGGCTTTGTACTGGGCGCGGGCATCGATATTCACGCGATCTTCCTGCACATCTCGCCGGAGCTGCGCTATACGCGTTGGTTCACTGCGCCCATCTCTGACGCCACCGGCGTGCTGCAGGCGGGCCAGAATCAAGCGGAGTTTCTGGTGGGCTTCACGTTCTGAACGGGTCTCCTCAAATTATTCCCAGCGTAGCGCCGCTTTCTGGTGAACCTCAATCAGATTTTTAATCCGGTATTCGTTGAACGCTAACAAGAGTCCGCTCCCGCACGGGGCGGCTCTGCCAGTAACGGTATGGGAACATGGCGAGGCGGGCGCGCATGTTACAATTTGGAAGAAACCCTCTTCTTCAAAAGGAAGTCCCCATGGCACAAGACAGTGATGTCACCCGCCGCGATTTCGTGAAAACTGCCGGGGCAGTTACAGCCGTCGCCTCCGCGCTGCCCGCCGTTCAGGGCGCTCCGTTCATCCAGAAGGTCCGCGCCGCGAACGATCAGGTGCAGTATGGTTTCATCGGCACGGGAAGCCGCGGCACATACCTGCTCAAGCATCTACACGAAACCGACGCGGGCCGCTGCATCGCGGTGTGCGACAACTGGGATGTCAACCTCAAGAAGGGCGTAGATACCGCCGGAAACAATCCCGCCGCATACAAAGATTATCGCGAGCTGCTGGCGCGCAAAGATATCGACGCGGTGATGATCGCAGTGCCGCTCTACATGCACTTTCCCATCACCAAAGACAGTCTGCAGGCCGGCAAGAACGTATTCTGCGAGAAGAGCCTGGTGCACAAACCCGAAGAGGTGCATGCCTTGCGGGCTCTGGTCGCGGAACATCCCAATCAGGTGCTCCAGGTGGGCCTGCAGCGCCGCTATAGCCAGTTCTACGCAACGGCCAAGCAGATGATCGATCAGGGTGTGCTCGGCAATGTGACGCATATCCGCGGGCAGTGGCACCGCAACTCCAGCCAGAGGCGGCCGGTACCCGATCCTTCGCTCGAGCGTAAGATCAACTGGCGCATGTACCGCGAGTACGCCGGCGGCAACACTGCCGAACTGGCTTCACACCAGATCGACGTGGCGGATTGGATGTTCGGCGCCACGCCGGAATATGTGATGGGTGTAGGCGGCATCGATACGTTCAAAGACGGCCGCGATGTCTACGACAATATCCAGTTGATCTACGTTTATCCCAACGGCCGCAAACTGCTCTACAGCTCCATCAGCACGAGCTCGCATCTGGATCTGCTGCAAGCCCAGCGGCAGGAATTCGGGGAGGTGATTATGGGCACCGCCGGCTCGATCGAGATTACCATCGGCGACGACAATCATCCGGCGACGGCACTCTGGTATCGGGAGCCTGCCCCGGTGGGCGCGGCCGACGTGAAAAAAGCAGGCGATAAGAAGGAAGCTTTCAAGGCCGGCGCCACCATGACCACGGCATCGGCTTCGAAGGGCGTCCCGCTGCTTCTGCCTAAAGATGAGCAGGGCTCCAGCGATTCGTTCCTGCAGCGCGAATCCAAATTCGCCAGGCGCTGGCTGTACAGCAAGGGGATCATGGTGCCCGAGGAAGATCGCAACCCGGTAACCGTGGAGCTCGAGGATTTCCTGCTCTGCTGCAAAGATCCCGCAAATCGCAAACCGAAAGCGAACCTGGAAGTCGGGCTGAACGATTCCACCTCCGTGATTCTTTCCAACCTGGCGATGGACGAGCAGCGGCGCGTGAATTACAGCGAGATACAGAAGCTGGGCTCGGGCGAAGCTAAGCAGAAAGCGTAGCGCAGAGGCTGCGGAAGCGCGCGTGATGGCGCAGGCGCTCGAAGCGAGGCTCCACCTTCAGCCAGCTCAGCCAGACATCCCGCTCTGCACAGGCTTTTTCCAACCACCCCAGCGCAGCGTTGCTGTCCCCTGCTCCGGCGTACGCGATGCCATACCAGTAGGGCGAAACGTATCTTTTCCGGGACAGGTCCAGCAGCGCCTGCAAGGTCTCCTGCGCTTCGGGGAGTTTCCGCACGGTGGAGTAGACGTGCGCCAGCGCCGCTATTACCGCGGGTTGATTGCCCGAGCAGGCGCGTGCGTTTTGTAGCTCCACGATAGCTTCCTCGCTCATCCCCATTTGCTCGTAGGCCAGGCCGAGCGTGTATTGCGCCGCGCCGAATTTGGGCTCCATGGCGAGCGCCCTCCAGGAATGTTCCGCGGCACGGGTGAAATCGCCCGCCAGATATAGGCCCCAGGCGATCTCCACGTTGACCGCCAGCGAAAGTGGATCGATCTCGCGGGCTCGTTGAAATTCCTGCCAGGCCTCTTCCGGCCTGCCCGCTGCCGCAAGGTAGGCCCCATAGGCCTGGCGGGCCGCCGCGCAACCGTCGCTCAGCTCCAACGCCCGGAGGTGTTCTTTCCGCGCGCCCGTCCAATCCCACTCGAAGAGCCGCTTCACTACCGCCAGCGCGGCATGCGCCTCCCCCAGATCCGGGTCAATGCGAAGGGCGGCCAAGGCCATCTCTTGGGCGCGCGGGTAGGCTTCCCTGGCACTCAGCATATTAAGCAGCGCGAACATGCTATAGGTATCCGCGAGACCCGCATAGGCCAGCGCGCAGCGCCGATCCTGCGATAGGGCCGCCTCGAAATACGCGACACTCTTGTGCAGATCGTCCTCGGTCAGTTTGTTGTAAAAGTATCGTCCCTTGAGATAGTCGCCGTAGGCTTCCGCGTCAGTTGTTGTAACAGCTTTCACCAGCGGCTCGGGTGCTACCGGCGCCGAAGGGCGGACTGCCTCGATGGACAGCTCTTCCACCGGCGCTATGAATCGATATCCAAGCCCTGAGCGTGTTTCGATGAACCGGGGATTCTGACGGGAATCGCCCAGCGCCTGGCGCAGAGCGTTCACCGCGGTGTTCAGGCTGCGGTCAAAATTCACGTGCAGAGCGGGCCACAGGCGCTGCGCAAGCTCGTCGCGCATTACCAGCCGGCCTGGCGCGCACAACAACATCTCCAAAATCTGAAAAGGCTTGTTCTGCAGCCTCATCCGAAGACCGTGCTTGCGCAACTCGCGATTATTCAGATCCACCTCGAAGGCTCCGAAGCGGAATTTGCCGGCGACGCTCGTCGGTTTGTCGGCTGCAGATGACATGGAGTTAGAAACCCTTTTAACGTCCCTGTTTGGGCCTTGAGAAACAATTGACTTCCTGCTAAGGCCTCAATATCGTCCGGTACTCGTCTTATCGTTTGACGAGTGATCAGTGGAAAAGGTTCACCGCCGAGACTCACAAAAGGAGAATAACAATGAAGCTACACAAACAGTTTATCCTAACCCTGGCTTCGGCCGCGATGGTTCTGGGCGTAACGGCGGCTCGCGCCTCCGCCGCTGAGGTGTACAAGGGAACGTTCACCCTGCCGGTCGAGGCGTACTGGGCTAGCACGCTGCTGCACCCCGGAGCATACACGATCTCGATGGACACAGACAGCAGCAGGAATTCCCTGCTCTATCTCCGTGGTGAGAATATGCATACCATGATTCTCGCAGGTTCGGTTACCCTCGAAAACACTTCCGGACGCAACCGCCTCACGCTCGAGGAGGTCAACGGAACCTATGTCGTACGAGAGTTGAAGGCCGGCGGACTGGGAAAGGATTTCGAGTTTGCAGTATCGAAAGCCGCGCGAAGGCACCTGGAACAAGCCAGTGCGGGTGCACCGGTGAACATTTCGGTCGCCGTGGGCGGCGGAAACTAACTGCGCTCAGTAGTTACTAAGTGAAAGTCATGTCGGTGGCGGGCACGCCGCGCTTTCGGCAGTGTTCGACATAGAGTGAATAGTAACTTGCGGTAATGTAATCGGATTCGCGGAAGCCTAGCCGCCGGGCATTCCGATTGATCCAGCCGGGGGCCCCCTCCAACTCGAGAAATACTCCCACCGGCGTTTCATCGAGCGTAGCAACACCGGCTTCGTTGCTCCGCCGGTATTCCGTCCGGTACTTCTCATAACGAAAGGCCGGACGGAACTCCAACCGGGTGAGCATCTCCGCTAAGCGGGATGGATCGCTGGTGTCTACTTCCAATTCTTCCCTGTCCTTGTACTTGCCTGGGGCGGCTGGTCCCTTGTAGGTCAGCGTGCCGCGCTTCCCGGCCCAACGCACGCGCAACAGGGAGCCGCTACGGCGCAGCATGCGGCGGCCGGTATCGAAGAGCGTATTCGCTTCGAAAACGCGGCGTTTGGAAACGCGAAAGCCGGCGGCCCGCAGGAGCACGCGGCCCTTTCGGGCGGAGGACAGCGGAAGCTTAACCTCGACCTCACGCGGCGGATGGGACTCAGCCATACCCTCATTCCACCATAGCGGCACCATAGCGGCATCATAGCGGCATCATAGCGGCAGCCGCCGCGATGGGGAAAAATTGGCTTGCGCGTTTCTCAAAGGCAACTCGTCTCTTATTCTTGATGGTTTATCGGAAGGCGCTGACAACCGCGGCGCTGCTCGGGAGTTGCGCCGTCGGCCTGCACGCCGCCAAGCCCATGACGCTGTTCGAAACGCGCTACGAAATTCGCGCGGGCGAACCCATCCAGATTAGAGCAACCGGCGAAACTTTGGATTTCCTGCGAAACGCCAAGAGCCGCCGAGCGGAAATCGCAGGCACCCAAGCGGCCCATCTGGTAGTAGCGCCAAGTAAGACCGGCGGCCGTATGCTGATGGCTGCGCCGCTCGCGACCAAGCCTGGCGAGTACACCGTCAAGCTCTCGGCGGTGAGCGCCGCCGGTGAGACGCGAACAACCACATTGGCGGTAGTGGTGAAGCCGCGCCAGGCGGTGCCGACCGGGGCATCACGGCCTCCGGTCGTGCTCTTGAACGGATGGGAGTCCGGCTTCACCAACTCCTGCCCGGTATCGAGCAGCTCTTCGGATACATTTGGTAATTTAGCTCAGTATCTGGTGTCGGATGGCGTCCCCATCGTTTATCTTTTTGACAATTGCGTGGAAGGCCCCAACGATACCGTCGAGACTCTGGCCACCGACCTGGCTACCTTCCTGACCTCTATTAAGTACGAATCCGGCGCGCAGGTGCCACAGGTAGACCTGGTATGTCACAGCATGGGCGGATTAATTGCTCGCGCATATCTCGCCGGGCTGCAGCCTGACGGGTCGATTACGCCACCGGCGACTACGTTGGTCCGCGATATGGTCTTGATCGCCGTTCCGAACTTCGGCTCGTTTGTCGCCGCTAATTATTTGAACAGTATATCGCCTGGCACCCAAGATGCTGAGCTGATTCCAGGCAGCTCCTTCCTATGGAACCTGGCCACCTGGAACCAGCGCGGCGACGATCTGCGGGGGATCAATGCAATCGCCGTCATAGGCAACGCCGGCTATTGGCTCCCCGGCCTGGAATCCGGTACGGAATCCCTGAACGCCAGCGATGGAATTGTATCTTTGACCAGCGGCTCGCTGAGCTTTGTAGCTCAGAAGTCGTCCGTAACTCGTATCGTGCCCTATTGTCATATCGACCCGGTTGCATTCACCAACACAACCTTCGGGACGTTCGCCTGCAACGCAGCGGGAATTGCGAATGTGACCAGCGAGACTCAAGAGACGGGCGAAATTGTCCGCTCGTTTCTCTCGGGCACCTCCGATTGGGAGTCGATTGGAACGACTCCGGCTACGGACCCGTACTTATCCACCGACGGCGCTATGGTCTTCTCTATGGTGAATGCTACGGGCACCTACGTTACGGATCTGACGGCAGTCGAATGGGGAACCGTGCAGCTTCTTCCAGGCGGCGATACGGATGTCATATACTACGACGACTTCATCTCCGGGACAGGCGACTTTGAGGCTACCAGCGCGTCACTAAAAACCATCAATTGTGAGACGATCGCGCTACCGGCAGGCTACTATTCGGCGGCGCGCTGTAAGATCGATGCGGCCATTTACACCGTTACCCCCCTGGCTAGCACGTCCCCGAAAGTGGTCAGCGCGGGCTCCACTATCACCATCAACGGCACGGATTTTCAAGGGCAGTGCAACGGCTGTCAGGTCACCGCGCTCCCGGCCGGCTCGACAACCGCACAGGTCTTACAAGTGGCTTCGTGGACCGATGATACGATTACGGCGGCGCTGCCCGCGACTTTGACAGGCCTGCTCACCATCTCGGTCAAAGCCGTTACCGGGGATGACTCTATCAATATCATGGCGGTCGCCTCGTCCGCTTCCACCATTACGGTGGCGCCATCCAGTGTGCAGTTCGCTTATACCCTGGGCGGCACTGTGCCTGCGGCGCAGTCGCTGAAGATTACTAATACCGGCAGCGGCACGCTCTCATGGAGCGCGACGGCGAGCGCGTCCTGGCTGAGCCTGTCGGCGTCCACAGGCACCGCTCCGTCCACTCTCTCCGTATCTGTCTCGCCCGCGAGTCTGAGTGCGGGCACTTATAGCGGCACTATTCAGATATCTGCCACGGGCGCGTCCAACACTCCGGTGACAGTCGCAGTTAGTCTTACCGTAGCGGCCGCTGTGGCTGCGCCGTCCTTGTCGGTCACGCCCAAGGCACTCACATTCAACTACACTTCCGGAGGCGCCGTTCCGGCTGCTCAAAGCGTGTCGATTACCAATGCCGGCACGGGCTCGCTCTCCTGGACCGCAACGAGCAGTGCTCTGTGGATCGGTCTTTTGGCCGCCTCGGGCGCCGCTCCGGCGACGCTATCGATATCCGTCAATCCTACGAATATGGCGGCTGGAACCTATACAGGAAGCGTGCAGGTGACCGCAGCAGGCGCCGCCGGCAGCCCTGCCTCCGTAACAGTAACGCTGGTGGTAACAGGTACGCAACCGGCTGGCAATATCACCGCGTTAGTTAACGGCGCCAGTTACCAGTCCGGCTTGGCGCCGGCTACCTGGATAACGATCTTTGGCACGAATCTATCGGAGAGCACAGAAGTATGGCAAGCCAGTGATTTCGTAAACGGGCTGCTGCCTACCTCTTTGCAAGGCGTGTCCGTTACTATCGATGGCCTGCCCGCCTATGTCGAATATATCAGTCCTACTCAGATTAACGTGTTGGCTCCAGATGACGCGAAGGTGGGAGCGGTCCAGGTTCAGGTAACTACGGCCCAACAAAAGAGCAACAGCCTGACCGCACAAGAGCAAGCGTACGCGCCGGCGTTTTTTACTATCGGTGGCGGGGCCTACGTAGCCGCTTCACACACGAACTATACACTGGTGGGTAAGCTCAATCTGCTGCCCGGGGTCAACACGCAGCCGGCCGCTCCGGGGGAAATCATTCAGATGTATGGAACGGGATTCGGCCCGACCAATCCGGCGTCCCCGACCGCGCAACTGGTTGCGACGCCTGCCGAACTGGCCAATACCGTTCAGGTCACCATTGGCGGGGTTACCGCGTCGGTAGAGTACGCGGGGCTGGTGGAGGCGGGTCTCTATCAACTCAACGTGACGGTGCCGCCGGCTCTTCCCGGCGGGGACGCTGCGGTGGTAGCAACCATCGGCGGCGTTCAAACTCAGGCGGGCGTCTCGCTCACAGTTCAATAGGTCTCAGCCGGTAACCTGTCGTATCCGGCACCTCCGCTCTAAAAGGCGCTACACTTAAAGTGACTCAATCCGAGGTTTCCTATGAAATTCAAGGCTTTGGGCTTGGCCCTTCTGTTGGCTATAGCCGCACCGGTGCTGTGGGGTAACGACGTCACCTTCACCGAAGACGTGGCTCCGATCCTCTATAAGCATTGCGCGAATTGTCATCACGCCAACGACATCGCACCGATGTCGCTCCTGACCTACCAGGAAGCCCGTCCGTGGGCGGCGGCCATTCGCGAAGCGGTGTTGAGCCGGCAGATGCCGCCCTGGAAAGCCGATCCACATTACGGCAAGTGGTCCAACGACTGGAGCCTGAGCGAGAGCGAAATCGCCACCATCAAGAGCTGGGTCGATCAGGGGGCCAAGCAAGGCGATCCTAAACGGTTGCCGGCGGCGCCGGTGTTCTCGACGGATTGGAAGATTGGGAAGCCGGACGCAATCATTTCGATTCCGCCGCATAAGCTCACCGCCGATGGTCCCGACGAATACGAGTACTTCACCGTGCCGACCAATTTCACGGAAGACAAATGGGTGGTGGCGGCCGAGCTACGGCCCGGCAACCGCAAAATTGTCCATCATGCCCATGTCTTCGTAGAGCAGCCCGATAAGAACAAGTCCGCCGATGCCAAGGCCGATGGCAAGAAGGACAAAACGACGGACCCGCAGGAAGCTTACGCGGACTGGCTCATGGTGCATGAAGGGTCGTTGGAGTGGATACGCTATGAGGCTCCCGTAATCGACGATGGGTGCATAGTGGATGACAACTCCTATTGGCCCGGCAAAAAGCCGCGCGACGCAGAGTTCGGAAGTTGGGGGATGCTGAGCTCGTATCTTCCCGGCAGAGAGCCGGATGTATTCCCCGAAGGGACTGCGCGCCGCATTCCGGCGGGCGCGAACCTGAAATTTCAGATTCATTATTCGAAAGCCACTAAGAAGCCCGAGGTTGACGTGACCAGCGTAGGTTTGATCTTCGCCAAGGAGCCGCCCAAGCAATTGGCCAAGCGCGTGGACCTGTCGAACTACTTTTTCCGTATCCCGGCCGGCGATTCGAACGTGGAAGTTTCCGAATGCCACACCTTCCGCCAGGATATGTATGTGACCACGCTCACACCGCATATGCACTTACGCGGCAAAGACGCACGCTTTGAGGTGACTTATCCGGACGGCCGTAAGGAAACGCTGCTGCTCGTGCCACACTACAGCTTCAACTGGCAGATCACCTATCGGATGAGCACGCCCAAGTTCATTCCCAAGGGAACTCGCCTGGCCATCATTTCGCATTTCGATAACTCGCCGAATAACCCCTTGAATCCGGATCCCACCAAGGTGGTGCGCTGGGGCGCGGCAAGCGAGATGGAAATGATGGACGGCTGGATTGAATATGTAGACGCGCCGCTCGATCAGCAGCAAAGCGTCAGTGGTTCAGCTGCTCAGTAATTGTAACGGTCTGGCGCAGACGAAAGCTGATCTTGGTTTCCGGCGGCAGCGTGACGGCCTTCGCGCGTGTGGCCATGACGCCTCCCGCGCCCGCGGCGCCCCCGGCGGCGGCTCCGATACCTGCGCCTTTGCCTCCTCCGGCCACCGCGCCGATTACAGCCCCCACCCCCGCGGCAGCGGCCACGATTCCTACGTTCTGCTCAGTCGATGTAGCGGCTTGCTTGCGGAAAGGATCGGTCTGTATGCCGACGTGCTGTCCGTCGGAAGTATTCAACCTGGTCAGCTCGAGTGCGAGCGCCGATTGCCCCTTGGCGAGACTGGCCTTTTGCGCCTCGACCACGCGGCCTTCCACGCGCGCGCCACGCTCGGCGATTACGAAGTCATCCACAACTAAGGGGCCATCCAGCGTGGCCGTGAAAGTATCGCCGGTCTGATTATGTTCGCTCGAAAGGCTCTCGCCCAGACGTACAGATAACAGCATTCCAGCGCGCAGTGTCACCGAGGGCGCGGGCGGGGTTGCGGGAGCGGCGGGCACTTCGGTCTGCTCCGGGGCAGCAGGAGCCGCGGCCGGGGGCGCTACCTCTACCGGCGCCGCCTGGAGATCTGCCGGCTGCGGAGGCGCGGGCTCTGCAGCATCGGGCGCCTGAGCGGGCGGCGAGTTCTGCGCGACTGTGGTCACTATAGCCCGCGCGGGCTTGGCGTGATGCAGCGGGGCCGCGGCTCTCTTCCGGGCAGGAGATGGCTCCGGATCGGTGACAGGCTCCGGCTCCGCGGCAACGGGCGTTGCGATAGCCGGAGGCGGAAGCGGGGCGGGAGACTGAGCTACAACTGGCGCGGGCGTAAGGATGGGCGCCGGCGTAATGATTGGCGCCGGCACGATACCGGGCGTTTGCCGCTGGCTGAATTTCATGATCAGCGCCCCACCCATGGCGCCGATCAGCACGAGCACTCCGATTTGCACTGGTTTCATCTGGTCCGTTCTCTATCGACACGGACGGCCCGGCTAGCAATTTCGTTTCCAGCGCAACCCCATGTAGAATGAGAATAAGCCAATGCTACGCTTCCCGGCCCAGTTCGCCATAGGGACCGTGCGGGTCGCGCCCGCCACGGTATTGGCACCCATGGCCGGAGTGACCGATACGGTATTCCGGCGTTTCATACGTAACCTGGGCGGTTGCGGCCTGCTCATGACGGAGTTCACCAGCTCACACGGCGTGCGCGCTTCGATGGGGGCACGCAAGCCTACCCGCACGCTGAAGTATCTGGTCTTCGAGCCCGAGGAGCATCCTATTACGGCGCAGTTATTCGGCGCCGACCCGGCGGTAATGGCCGATGCGGCGCGCGTGTGCCAGGATCTGGGCTTCGACGTGGTGGACATCAACTTCGGCTGTCCGGTGAATAAGGTGGTGAAATGCAATGGGGGCTCGGGCCTGCTGCGCGACCTGCCGCTGGTGGAGCAGATTCTGCGGCAGGTGAAGGCGGCCATCTCTATCCCCCTGACGATGAAGTTCCGCGCCGGTTGGAGCGACCGGGAGCTGGTGACGGTCGCCATGGCGAGGCTCGGGGAGGATTGCGGAGTCCAGGCCATGGCCTTGCACCCGCGTACGCGCGAGCAGGGGTACAGCGGTCAAGCCGACTGGACGCGCATCGCCGAGGTGAAAGCCGCTGTGCGCATTCCCGTGATCGGTAATGGCGATATCCACTCGCCGGAGGATGCCGTACGCATGGTTGCGCAAACCAATTGCGATGCGGTCATGATCGGGCGCGCGGCGTCTTCCAATCCCTGGATTTTCCGGCAGATTGCCCAGTATCTGGCAACCGGCTCTTACGACCAGCCGGGCCTTGATGATCGCTATCAGATGATGCGGACATACTATGCCATGCTGATCGAGCGGCGAGAGCCCGATAGCGTGGGTAAGATGAAACAATTTGCCACTTACTTTACGCATGGTGTCCGTAACGGCGCCCGGCTGCGCGCAGATATCTATCACGCCGCCGAAGCCGGGCGGATTCTGGAGTTGGTGGACGAATTCTTCGGCCGCGAGGCGGCGGCCGCCTGAGTAACGTGAAGAAGGTCATTATCATTACCGATGGCTCGTGCCTGGGTAACCCCGGCCGCGGCGGGTGGGCTTGTATCCTGCGCTACAACGAAAATTCCACCGAACTCTACGGCTGCTCCGCGAACACCACGAACAACCGCATGGAACTGACCGCCGCGATTGAGGGGTTGCGAGCGCTGAAAGAGCCCTGCGAGGTGGAAGTGATCACCGATTCCGAATACGTGAAGAATGGCATTACCACCTGGGTGGCCAACTGGAAGCGGAATAATTGGATGACCAGCTCAAAGAAGCCGGTGGTCAACCAGGATCTGTGGGAAGAGTTGGATGAGCTGGCGGCTAAGCATCATCCCATCTGGTCGTGGACCAGGGGGCACGCCTCGCATGTCGATAACAACCGCTGCGATGAGCTTGCCACAATGGCGGCGCGGGAGCAGTCCCGTAGCGCGCGCTGATACAATCCAGAAATGCCCAACGAAATCTACGCCCTCTTCGACACCACCGAGGGTCAGTTCAAAGCCAGGTTGTTCGGCGACAAAGCGCCCCGCACCGTCGACAACTTCGTCAGCCTGGCGGACGGCTCAAAGACCGGCAAGCCGTTTTATGACGGTACCGTCTTTCACCGGGTGATTCCGGACTTCATGATTCAGGGGGGCGATCCGGAAGGCACCGGGCGCGGCGGTCCGGGTTACAAGTTCGCCGACGAGTTTCATCCCTCGCTCAAACATTCCAAGCCCGGCCTGCTTTCCATGGCCAATGCCGGTCCAAACACCAACGGCAGCCAGTTCTTCGTCACCGTGGCCGCTACGTCCTGGCTCGATAACCGGCATACTATTTTCGGCGAGGTGACCGAGGGTTTCGACGTGGTGAAGAAGATCTCCGAAGCGCCCCGCAACAAGCAGGACCGGCCACTGAAGGACGTGCGCGTGAATTCGGTGAAGATCGAGAGGACTTAAACTATGAAACGCCTGATAATGTTGCTGGTATTTGCCGCCGCGGCGTTTGCCCAGGATGGGTTCCAGCCGCTCTTTAACGGTAAGAACCTGGACGGCTGGGACGGCGATCCGCGCATGTGGAGTGTACGCGACGGCATGATCGTGGGCGCCACCGAGGGCGTCACCATGACCGACAATTCGTTCCTGATCAGCAAGAAGACATACGCTAACTTCATCCTGCGGGCCGAGATGAAGCTGCGCAATCACAACAGCGGTATTCAGTTCCGTAGCGAGGCTTTGCCGAACTGGGTGGTGCGCGGCTACCAGGCCGATGCCGCCGAGGACAATTACTGGGGCAACATCTACGAGGAGAAGGGCCGCGGAACGCTGGTGGATGGTTGGAAAGGGAAGGCCGAGAAGGTCGTCAAACTCAAAGACTGGAACGATTACGAGATCCTGTGCGACGGCGATCATATACGGCTGACACTGAACGGGCTGGTGACGGCCGACCTGCACGATTCAGCAAAGCTCGAAGGTATCATCGCGTTTCAGTTACATCGCGGTCCGCCGATGGAAGTCTACTTTCGTAACGTTCGTATCAAGATTTTGAAATAAGCGGCTAACGTTGCGACTGGCGATCTTCGGAGGCACGTTCGATCCCATTCACAACGCGCATCTGGCGGCAGCGCGTGAGGCCGCCGCGGCATACCGGCTGGACCAGGTGTGGTTCGTGCCCGCGGAGAGGCCTCCCCATAAAGCAGGTATCACGCACGCGCCCTACGAAGATCGCTACCGCATGGTCGAGCTGGCCTGCCAGGGCGAGCCGAAGTTCACCGCGTCGCGCCTGGAGCAGGGAACCCTCAGCAGTTACTCGATCGATACCATCGAGAAAGTTCGCGCGCGGCTTGACCCTGCCGATGAGCTATTCTTCCTGATCGGCGCGGATGCTTTCGCGGAAATCCAAACCTGGCGCCGCTGGCGGGAAGTGATACGCGCCGTTGAGTTCATCGTAGTCAGCCGGCCGGGCCACTGGTATGCCGTTCCGGAAGGTGCCCGGGTCGACCGCCTGGAAAGCCTGGATCTGCCGGTCTCATCGTCGGAGATCCGGCGACGCCTGGCCTTGGGCGAAGACCGCGTAGAAGCGCCGGCCCCGGTGTTGACTTACATTCGCGAGCGGGGACTGTACCGTAGCATTTGAAGGCTGCCCCAGTTTGCTACACCGCTGTGTCCGGCCTGACCCATCAGGTCCGGGGGCGCGCGTTGTCCGGTAAGCAGTTCTCAAGTGGCAGATAGCGTGCTCCGGTAAGACCTTGCGAACGGAGAACTAACAACGTGCATCGGATCCTTTACTCTTTCCGGTTCCTTACAGTAGCCTTGCTAAGTATAGTTGCAGCCGGCTCCCTGCGAGCCCAGCTTTCCCTGGTAGTCAGTCCGCCGGCGCTTGCGCTCTCCGCGCAGGGCGGCAGCACCACGCCTGTGACTGCAACTCTATCGGTATCGAGCAGCGGCGATAGTTTAGGCACTCACTTGAACTATGCCACGGTGAACACGGGGGGAACATCCGGAAGCACGGTTTGGCTTACCTTTACCAACGGGGCCGCCACGACACCCGGTGGGATTACTATTTCGGCGAACCCTACCGGCCTCGCCGACGGCACCTACTCAGGCGTGATTCTGATCTATGCGACAGGCGCGACCAACAGTCCGGTGAACGTTCCCGTCACCTTTACGATCGGCCAACTCGGCTCCACGCCGCCCTCTTTGAGCTTCAGCTACCAGACCGGCGGGACGGTTCCGGCGGCGCAAGCCATTACGATTAACGGCCCCGCCACTTCTGTCGGCTTTACCGCTGCGCCCACGGTGCCGAGCGGCGCGCTGTGGCTGGAAGTCGCGCCCATCAGCGGCACCACACCCGGAACCATAAATGTAAACCTGAATCCGGCGGTGATCGCTACTTTGGCCGACGGGATTTATAGCGGGACTGTGGTAGTTACGCCGGGAAGCGGCACAACCACGCCGTTGAACATACCGGTTACGCTCACCGTTTCAGCAACTCCGGTAATTACCGCGACTCCGGCCAGCCTGGCGTTCCTCTACGAGAGCGGCGGCACGCACAACACCACGGAGCAGTCGGTGGCGCTCAGCACTACCGGAACTCCGGCAAGCTTTACGGCGGCCGCGTCGGTGAACGCGAATTCGGCTAACGTGGCATGGCTTTCGGTAAGCCCTGTTTCCGGTGCTACTCCAGCCACGCTGTCGGTTTCCGTGGCGCCCGGGGCGCTGCCCGCCGGCACTTACTCGGGCAAGGTTACGATCACAGTCCCCGGAGCCGCGGCAGTCGTGGAAAACGTCACGCTCACGGTAAGCACCAGTCCGCTTCTGGGCCTGTCGCCTGCTTCACTAAGCTTTAATTATCAGGTGGGTAGTGCGCTTCCGGTGGCCCAGGATATCACGCCGTCATCGACGGGCGCGGCGATAAGCTATACGGTAGCTGCCACCACCACCAGCGGCGGCGACTGGCTGGCCGCGACGGGCGGCGGGACAACGCCCAATGCCGCCGCAGTGAGCGTCAATCCAACCGGGCTCGCCACCGGCACTTACAACGGCGCAATCAACTTTACCGCTGCCTCCGCCGGCAACTCCCCACAGCAGGTTCCCGTGACGCTGACGGTGACCAACAATCCGCTGCTCGAAGCGTCGCCGAATCCGGTGATTTTCCTCTATCAGATCGGTATGGCGGTTCCCACGAGCCAGTCTGTTGCACTGACCAGCAGCACCGGTGACATTTTGGACTACACCGTGGTGAGCTCCACCGCTTCAGGAGGAAACTGGCTGACCGTCACGCCTCTTACCGGCGCAACGGGAACATCGTTGACCGTCTCTGCGGCGACCGCCGGGCTTGCCGCCGGCACTTACACTGGTAGCATCAAGGTTACTGCCACGAATCCATCCGGAGTGCCTGTCCCGAATAGTCCGCTTACGATACCGGTAACTTACTACGTCAGTGAGAATCCTTTGCTGGTGGCGAGCCCGATTCCGCTCACATTTGCGGCTACGGCAGGCGGCCTGGCCAATGGGCAGAACGTGCTGGTGAATAGCACGGGAACCACGCTCAACTATACGATTACTTCGGCGACCACTTCCGGAGGCTCCTGGCTGGCAGTCAGCTCGCTGCCGGGCACGACCCCGGGCAGCTTCCCTGTATCCGCGGTCGCCTATAACTTGAGCGCCGGTACTTATACCGGCAGCATCACCATCACTGCCACCAATCCCGCCGGGGAGGCGGTGGCTAATAGCCCGGTGACCATCCCGGTCACTTTGCAAGTGTCGGTGGGGACGCTCAGTGCCACACCTGCCTCGCTCGCATTTACGCAGCTCCTGGGCGGCGCCGCGCCTGCATCGCAGACCATTAGCGTCAGTGCAGCCGGCGCGTCGTCTCTTGCCTTCACGGCTACGGCCACCAACAGCAGCGGTGTCAACTGGCTGACAGTCACCCCGGTTGTGGGCAACACTCCGGCAACTTTGACAGTATCCGCTAATGGATCGAATCTGAGCCAGGGAACCTATGTCGGCACGGTCTCCATCTCGTCCACGGGCGCGGCCGGAAGCCCGCAAAATATCCCCGTGACGCTTACGGTATCCGCTACTCCGAGTATTGCGGTAACGCCCAATGCGCTCACTTTCAACGCGCAGTCGTTTGGTGCCGTGCCGGCGGCGCAGAGCGTGCAGGTGGCCGCCAGTTCCGGAACTCTGGCGTTCACCGCCGCGGCCACCACCAGCGGCAGCTCCGGCAACTGGCTCAGCGTGACTCCCGCCGGCGGAAACACTCCCGGAACGCTGTCCATCGGAGTGAGCACGAGCCTCCCCGCCGGCACCTATACCGGAGCAGTCACAGTGACTGCGGCAGGCGCCGGCAACAGCCCGCAGACAGTAGCCGTCACGCTGGTGGTTGCCGCTGGCGCAACCCCGCTTCCAACTATTGTCGCGAACGCCGCCAGCGGAGTGCCGGGCCCCGTCGCTCCTGGTGAGATCATTTCCATCTTCGGAACCAATCTGGGACCGGCTACTGGCGTGACCGGAACGATCGCGAACAACTTACTGAGCACCGAAGGAGCAGGGATTCAAGTAATGTTCGACAACAATCCCGCACCGCTGCTCTATGTGTCGGCCACCCAGATCAACGCCATCGTTCCGTTTGCGTTGAATGGAGTGTCCCAGACGCAGATGACCGTCGTGAACGGCGGCACCCCTTCGACACCGGTGGACCTGGTGGTGGCTCCCACAGCCCCGGCGCTGTTCACCTCGACCCAAAGCGGCACCGGACAGGGAGCCATTTTGAACACCAACAGCTCGGTAAACAGCACCACGAATCCCGCGGCGCAGGGCTCCGTCATCGTGCTCTACGCGACCGGCGGAGGCGAGACTTCACCTCCCGGTGTTACCGGGAACATCACACCGGCGAATGGCACCGGACTGAAGACCATATCCGGAGTCACCGTAACGGTGGGCGGCGTCGCGGCGGACGTCATGTATGCGGGCACCGCGCCTGGGTTTGTCGAAGGCGCCCTGCAGATCAACGTGCAGTTGCCGGCGAGCCTGCCCGCCGGTGCGCAACCCGTACTCGTAACCATCGGAGGAGCCACCAGTCAGAAGCTGGTGACCGTGGCGGTGCAGTAGGGCGCGGCTTTTTAGCGCGCCCCCTGCACCAGATCCAGAAACGCCCGCGCGGCGTGGCTGAGGGCTCGCCGCGTGGGATAAACCAGGCGGATCTGGCGCTCGAAGTGCAGTTCCTTGACCGTGACTTCGCGGAGCAGGCGACGCTCGATTTCCTGCTCCACGCACATGCGCGGTAGAAAAGCGACGCCTTCGTTGCTCTGCACCAGCTTGCGTATGGTCTCTATGGTGGGCATTTCCACACGCATATTCAGCGGCACGCGGTAACGCTGAAACTCCCGCAGCACCAGATCGCGATAAGGCGAAACGACATTGTGCGCGATGAAGGTCTCCTCGCCCAATTCGGCAATTGATACCGATTTGCGGCTCGCGAGGCGATGTTTCGGCGAAACCACGAAAGCCAGCGCATCGGTGTAGATCACCGTTGAGCTTAGCCGTTCGTCCGGCGAATCGTAGCTGATCACCCCCAGCTCCAGATTGCCGTCCAGCAGTTCATTGGGAATTTTGCTCGACAGGCTGCGCCGCACTTGTATCTTGATCTTCGGATACAGACGCCGATACTCTTCGATGTGCCGCAGCAGATAGAGCGCGGTCGATTCATTGGCCCCCACGGTGAGCGTGCCGGCCGAATTGTCCCGCAGCTCGGCCAATGAGTTCTCGAGCTCGTGCCGCAGGTTTTCAAAACGCCGGGCATATTCGATTACGCAGCGCCCTGCATCCGTCAGGACCAGATCCTTGCCGGAGCGGTCGATCAGCTTCTCGCCCAGCTCGCTCTCGAGGCGCTGCAGCGCCAGCGAGATGGCCGGCTGCGTACGCAGCAGCCTCTCGGCGGCCCGCGAAAAGCTCTTTTCGGTGGCAACAGTGAGAAAGACCTGCAGCGCGTACAGCTCCATAGGACTCCCGGTCAGCATAACAGAATATTATGCAGACCGCTAATATTATAAATTTGCTAAATTCTGGCGCGGCCCCCATAATGACGGTAATAGGCGGTAAACCTGATGAGCGATCGAGTCTATATCTTCGACACAACGCTGCGGGATGGTGAGCAATCGCCGGGCTGCAGCATGAACGTTCCTGAGAAGATGCGGATGGCCCGCAAGCTCGCCGAGCTGGGCGTGGATATCCTGGAGGCGGGCTTCCCCATCGCGTCGGAGGGGGATTTCGAGGCGGTGGACGCCATCAGCCGCCAGTTTCCCTGGATGCAAGTGGCCGCTCTGGCGCGCGCCTGCACCACCGACGTCGAGCGCGCCGCGCGGTCGCTCCAGTATGCGCGCAGGCCGCGCATCCACACGTTTATCGCCACCAGCGACATTCACCTGAAGCACAAGCTGAAGAAGTCCAGGGAGCAGGTGCTGGAAGAGGCCGTCGGCGCGGTCGAGCTGGCGCGCGGCTATGTGGACGATGTGGAGTTTTCCGCCGAGGACGGCGCCCGCACCGACCCCGATTATCTGGAGAAGATTTCCAAGGCCGTGGTGGCTGCCGGAGCGCGTACGGTCAACATTCCCGACACCGTCGGATATTCCACTCCGGGCGAGTATGCCGCGCTGATCGGCCGTATCGCGAAAGCGCTGGGCGATTGCGCCATTGTCAGCGTACACTGCCACGACGACCTCGGACTGGCCACGGCCAACTCGATCGCGGCGGTGATGGCCGGAGCGCGGCAAATCGAATGCACCATCAACGGCATCGGCGAGCGCGCCGGCAACTGTGCGCTCGAAGAAGTAGTGATGCTGTTCAAGACGCGCCCCGATCAACTGCCCTTCGACACCGGTATCCGTACGGAGCACTTATACTCCGCCAGCCAGCTTCTCAGTTCCATGATCAGTTTCGGACCGCAGCCCAACAAGGCCATCGTGGGCCGCAACGCCTTTGCGCACGAGGCGGGCATTCACCAGGACGGCTACCTGAAAGAGAAGACTACCTACGAGATCATGGACCCGCGCAGCGTGGGCGTGCCCGAAAGCAAGCTGGTGCTGGGCAAGCATAGCGGACGCCATGCGCTCAAGAAGCGCACCGAGGAATTGGGCTACGACCTTAGCCGGGAAGAGCTGGAGTCGCTCTACCAGAGGTTCACCACGCTGGCCGATACGAAGAAAGGCCTGCTCGATGAGGAGATCGTCGGGATGATTCAGGAGCGTCCCTTGGTCATGAAGGTAGGCGCGGATTAACGATGAACCTGAACGTCCTGGTTCTGCCCGGCGACGGAATCGGCCCCGAAGTGACGCGCGAGGCCGTGCGCGTGCTCCGGCACGTCGCGGAGAAGTGGCGGCACTCGCTGCGTCTCACCGAAGGGCTGCTGGGCGGGATCGCAATTCATCAGACGGGAAACCCGTTTCCCGCCGAAACCGCGCGCCTGGCGGAGGATGCCGATGCCACCTTAATGGGCGCTGTGGGCCTGCCCGAATTTGACGATTGCCCACCGGAGCGCCGCCCGGAAAAGGGGTTGCTGGCCATCCGCAAGGCGCTGGGAGTCTTCGCGAATCTGCGGCCCGTTCGAGCCTTCGCGGCGCTGCTCGATTCCTCGCCGCTCAAGAACGCGCTGGTCGAAGGCACCGATATGATCATCGTCCGCGAGCTGACCGGCGGCATTTACTACGGTATGCCGCGTGGCATCACGGAGGCGGGCGGCGAAACGCGCGCGGTCAATACCATGACTTACACGCGGACGGAGATCGAGCGGGTGGCGCACGTCGCGTTCCGGCTAGCCCAGGGACGGCGCCGCAAAGTAACTTCCGTGGATAAGTCCAACGTCCTCGAGAACTCCCAGTTATGGCGTCGCGTAGTCGGGGATCTCGCCGCCGGGTATCCGGACGTCACTCTCGATCATCTGCTGGTGGATAACTGCGCGATGCAGTTGATCCTCAATCCGCGCCGCTTCGACGTGGTGCTCACCGAGAATATGTTCGGCGACATTCTGAGCGATGAAGGCGCGGTGCTGGCCGGATCGATCGGCATGCTGCCGTCAGCGTCGCTCGGGGAGCGCAAGGCATCCGGCGCATGGGTGGGTCTGTATGAGCCGGTGCATGGCTCAGCTCCGGACATTGCGGGACAGAACCGCGCCAACCCGCTGGGAGCCATCGGCTCGGTAGCGGCACTGCTGGAATATAGCTTCGGTTTGCGGGAAGAAGCCGCCGCCGTCAACTCCGCCATTGAAGTCGTCTTGGGGAGTGGAACGGTGACCTCGGACCTCAAACCAACGGGCGCGCCGGCCACCACCGAACAGGTTGGTCAAGCCGTGTGCGCCGCAATCGGATAGGCCCGGTAGCTTACCGGCTCCCCGGGCCTGTACGATTAGATTAGAACCCGCGAACGTCCATTATCATGAATCCTCGTACGATCATCGAAAAACTCTGGGACGCGCACGTTGTGCACGAGCAAGCCGGCGCGCCCACGCTGCTGTATATCGACCTGCACCTGGTGCATGAGGTCACATCGCCGCAGGCCTTCCAGGGCTTGCGCGAGCGCGGCCTGAAGGTGCGCAGGCCGGACCTGACGGTGGCCACCACGGATCACAGTATCCCCACCACCGACCCTGCCCTGCCTATCCTGGACAAGATCGCCGCGCGCCAGGTTGAGCAACTCGAAACCAATTGCCGCGATTTCGGGATCCGCTGCTATGGCATGCGCAGCGCCCGCAGGGGGATCGTGCACGTCATCGGGCCAGAGCTGGGCCTGACCCAGCCCGGCATGACCGTGGTTTGCGGAGACAGCCACACGGCCACGCACGGCGCCTTCGGCGCGCTGGCATTCGGCATCGGCACTACCGAGGTGGAGCACGTGCTCGCCACCCAATGTCTCCTGCAGCGCAGATCGAAAACGTTTCAGGTGCGCGTGGAAGGCGGCCTGCGGCCCGGGGTCACGGCCAAAGACATTATCCTCGCACTCATTTCGCAAATTGGAGTGAGCGGCGGCACCGCCTCTATCTTTGAATATTGCGGCCCGGCGATTCGTGCTTTGTCGATGGAGCAGCGCATGACCGTCTGCAATATGTCGATCGAAGGCGGCGCACGCGCCGGCATGGTGGCCCCGGACGAAGTCACTTTCGAATATCTCGCGGGACGTCCTCACGCGCCGAAGGGCGCCGATTGGGACTCCGCCGTTGCGCGATGGAAGCAGTTGCCGACCGACGACGGCGCCGCTTACGACCGCTCACTGACCATCGATGCGGACCGCCTGGAGCCCATGATTACTTACGGTACGAATCCCGGCATGGGCATGGCGGTGACCGCGGCCGTACCCGATCCTTACGCGGTGGCCGACCTGGCGCAGCGCGATTCCATGGTGAAGGCGCTCGCCTATATGGGCATCGAAGGCGGCAAGCCGCTGCTCGGCCATCCGGTCAACGTGGTTTTCATCGGAAGCTGCACCAACTCGCGCATTTCCGATTTACGCTCGGCCGCCTCGCTGCTCAAGGGCCGCAAGGTCAATCCAAGTGTACGCGTCATGGTGGTGCCCGGATCGCAACAGGTCAAGCTGCAGGCCGAAGCCGAGGGCCTGCCCGAAATCTTCCGCGCGGCGGGATGCGATTGGCGCGAGTCCGGCTGCTCCATGTGCATCGCCATGAACGGCGACCAATTGCAGCCCGGCGAATATAGCGTCTCCACCAGCAACCGTAATTTCGAAGGGCGCCAGGGCAAGGGCGGCCGCACCTTCCTGGCCAGCCCGCTGACTGCCGCCGCAGCCGCTCTTACAGGCGTGGTCAGCGATGTGAGGACCCTGTTATGAACTTCCGCAGCCGTCTGGTACCGTTGCCCATCAACAATGTGGATACCGACCAGATCATTCCCGCGCGCTTCTTGAAGACCATCTCCAAAGAGGGGCTCGACAAGCAGCTTTTCTGCGATTGGCGCTACGATGCGGAAGGCCATCCGAAGCCGGATTTCATTCTCAACCAGCCACGCGCCCAGGGCGCCCACGTACTGCTGGCAGGAGACAATTTCGGGTGCGGCAGCTCGCGCGAGCATGCGCCGTGGGCGCTCTTGCAGTTCGGATTCCGAGCCGTAATCAGCACTTCGTTCGCAGACATCTTCAAGCAGAATTCGTTGAAGAATGCCTTGCTTCCCATCGTTTTCCCGGCCGGCGCGCACGCCGCACTCTTTGCCCTGGTGGAAAGCGACCCGGACACGGAGGTCACCGTGGACCTTGCCGCGCAGACGGTAACTCTGCCGGACGGCCGCGCCGTTACGTTTCCCGTGGATCCGTTTTCCAAGCACTGTATGCTCGAAGGCGTGGATGAGCTGGGTTACATTCTGAAGAACGAAGCAGCCATACGGTCGTTCGAAGCGCAGCGGGTAGGGTCTATCGATACCGCCGCCTGACTCATGCGGCGGCTTGTCTACCTGTCGGCAATCTTCGCCAACCTGGCTCTTGCCCAACCCACCACTCCTGTCATTCTGATTTCGATCGATACTCTACGCGCAGACCACCTGAGCGCTTACGGATACCGTGGCATCCGTACCCCCCATATCGACTCGTTCGCGCAACAAGGCACCCTCTTCACCAACATCGACGCGCAGATTCCATTTACTCTTCCGTCGCATACTTCGCTATTCACCTCGACGTACCCGTTCGAAAATCAGATTGAGGAGAACGCCGAGCGCGTTCCTGGGGGCGCGGTCACTTTGGCTTCCGTGCTGCGTGCCCAAGGCTACAGAACCGCGGCTTTCATCGGCAGCGTCTTTCTCGAAAGTGAAATGGGGTTAGACCAGGGGTTCGACTTCTACGACAGCCCGTTTCACTTCGAGGCCTTCTCGCCCGCGGCAGGCTCCATGTTCTTCGGCGGCATGGGCCGCAATCCTTTTTCCGTAAGAGACAGGCGGGACGGGGCGCTGGTGTTGGGCGCGGCACGCCGCTGGCTTGCCGCCAACTGGGGGCTGCCTGTCTTCGTCTTCGTGCATCTGTTCGACGTGCACAAGCCCTATATTCGTCCGGGCTATGATGCTGAGCTGGCCTATACGGACCAGATTCTGGGCGCTTTCCAGCAGTCCCTCATCCATAGCGGATGGTGGCAGCGCGCACTCGTCATCTTACTGGCGGACCACGGCGAGGGCCTCGGCGACCACGGCGAAGCCAGCCACGGCTATTTCATCTACGAGAGTACGCTGCATGTGCCGCTGATCATACACTGGCCCGCCGGCACGCCGGGCCGCGGCCCACGCGATAGCCGGCCCGGCGGCTTGATCGATGTCGCGCCATCCATTCTGGATTTTCTGCACATCCCCGCGCCATCCTCGTTCGAAGGCGGTAGCCTGCTCGTTGCGCAGGGTCCGCGGCCGGTCTATAGCGAAACTACCTATGCGCACGATGCCTTTGGGTGGGCGCCACTGCGCAGCCTGCGCGAGGGCGGGTATAAATATATCGAGGCTCCCGGGCCGGAGCTGTACAATCTGGCGGCCGACCCGCTCGAGCGGCATAACCTGTTCCACAGCGATCCGGCGAAAGCCTCGGCGCTGCGGGCCGATCTCCGCAAGCTGCTCGCCGCCAACGCACCCAAACATCCTGCCTCTCCCGCGGCTGTATCTCCACGCACGCGCGCGTTGCTGGCGTCGCTCGGATATCTCTCGGGCGGGCCGAAGACGGCCAATTCCGGCGCGGACCCGAAAGATCGCCTGGCCGAATATCGCCTCTACGAAGACGCACAGCTCGCGCTCTACAACCGGCAACTGGATCAGGCTGCCACCATTTTGCGCCGCCTTCTGGCAAGCGATCCCCGTAACATGCTGGCTCGCCGCGACCTCGGTGGCACTTATGTCGAGCAGCATCTCTATGCCAAGGCACGCGATTGCTTTGAACAGGTGGTGGCGGCCGCGCCCGACGACTACATGGCACAATTCGAGCTGGGCATCGCCGACAAACAACTCGGACTCTACCCGGAAGCCTTAGTGCACTTACAAACAGCTTGTAAGTTGGCGCCCGAAGCGCAACAGTGCCGGAGTGAGCTGGAGTCACTCGACAAGCAGTCAGCGCCGCGCTAGCGGGATGACGAATTTATGCGCGGTATGTGTGCCTGAAAAGCGCGCGACCTTGGTGTCGACCAAGCCTGCTTGCCTGCCTGCTTTCAGGACCTCGGACTCTGTGATGTCCTTCCGGCCTTTGGGATACACTACCCAGATACCGCCATTGCGCTTCAGCGACCCTTCAAGGGATATCAATCTTGTAAGCCCCTTGGTGTCCTCGATTCCCAGAAAAATCAGGTCGGACTCTCTGGCGGGCCTGCCTTTGCGTATGTCGCTGGTTCTGGCGTTCAGTTGTTCGAGGAAGCTCGCATCGCTGACGCCGCAGAGGCAGACCCGCATGCCGGGCTTCACATCCAGCTTATCGGCCAGGCTGCGCGGATTGCGGATTTTGTGCGCCCACTTCTCCGCCTGAGCGCCGAGAGCGAAGGTCGCCGTACCCTCCCCCGAAGTGATGTGCAAAAGGCCGTTGGCAGCCTCCGCAATTTGAATACTTCCCAGCGGAATCGATAGCCGGAACGCACCGCGGAAGATCAGCGCGTCGGTCTCGAGCAGAGCTTTGCCTGCGGATGTCCGGCCGCCAAAGCGTGCCTCACAAGCGGCTTCCTGTCCCATTCGTGCACTCTCCCAAAGACACGTCTAACAACCGCGCGAACTCATCCACATCGGATTTAGCGACGTTCAGCGGCGGCGAAATGCGTATGCAATTGCCGTACATGCCGCCCTTACCCAGCAGCAGACCGTTACGGCGTGCGGCTTCCATCAGTTCGCCGGTCGCACGCGCGGCAGGCGCCTTGGTCTGGCGGTCCTCCACCAGTTCGATGGCCTGCATCAAGCCCATGCCGCGCACATCGCCGATCAGCGCATGTTTGGTCTGCAGTTCCTCGAGCTTGCCGCGCAGGTACGCGCCTGTCTCGGCGGCGTTAGCCAGCAGATTCTCTCCCTCGATCAAGTCCAGCACGGCTTTGGCCGCGGTGGTGGTCACCGGGTTACCGCCGAAAGTGGAGATGGTCATTCCCTTCACGCTATCCGCAACTTCCGGTGTGGCTACGGTCACACCGATCGGGCAGCCATTCCCCAGACCCTTGGCGCTGGTGATCACATCCGGAGTCACGCCGTACTGCTCGATGCCGAACCATTTACCGCCGGTGCGTCCCCAGGCCGTCTGCACTTCGTCGCTGATGAAGATGCCGCCATAATTCCGCACGATTCCGGCGACAATGGCAAAGTATTCTTTAGGCGGGGTGATGAAGCCGCCCACGCCTTGTATAGGCTCCCCGATGAAGCCTGCTATGCGCCCCGAAGTAGAGGAACGGATCAGTTCGTCGACGTCCTCGGCGCAACGTACTCCGCAGGATGGATAAGTCAGGCCGAAGGGGCAGCGATAGCAGTATGCGTTGTGGGCGTGCACGATTCCGGGCTGCACCGCGCCGGGCATCCGCCAGGCCGCCTGTCCGGTGAGCGCCATAGTGACTGCCGAGCGTCCGTGATAAGAGTGCCGCAGGGCAATGATTTCGCTGCTGCCCGTATAGCAGCGTGCTGCCAGGATGGCGGTCTCGTTGGCTTCGGTGCCGCTGTTGGTGAAGAACGATTTGGTGAGCCGGCCGCCTGGCGTGAGTGAAGCAATCTTCTTCGCCAGCGCCGCCTGAGGCTCGGTCGCGAACACTGTGGAGACATGCTGCAGAGTGTCCACCTGCCGATGAATCCGGGCGTTCACTTTCTCATTACAATGACCTACGCTGACGGTCAGGATGCCGCCGAAAAAATCCAGATACGCACGCCCGTCGGCATCGTAGACAAACTGATCTTTCGCCCTCGCGATCACCAGCGGTTCTTTGTAGTAGTGGAAGACGGCAGGAAAGAGGTATTCCTGGCTCGCGACTAAAATCTCGTCTTTGGTCATAGTAGTGCCGGTTTCATCCTTTAACAGCGTGTCACTTCGATCTTTGTTGTGCGATCCACCTCTCTGTACGGGCGTCGAGCATATCGAGAGGAAGCGTCCCGCCGTCGAGCATCTCGTCATGGAAGCTGCGGATGTCAAACCTGGCGCCCAGTTGTGTCCGGGCCCGTTCGCGGAGCTCGCGGAATTTGAGTTGGCCGAGCTTGTAACTCAGAGCTTGTGCGGGCCACGCGATGTAGCGGTCAGTCTCGGACTGAATGGTGGGCTCGTCGACAGCGCCGGACTTGCGGAAGAAGTCCACCACCTGCTCGCGTGTCCATCCCTTGGAATGGATTCCGGTATCGACCACCAGACGGACTGCGCGGAACAATTCTGAGGAGAGACGGCCGTAGTCCGAAACGGGATCCCGGTAGAAGCCTACCTCTTTACCGAGTTGCTCCGCGTATAAGGCCCAGCCTTCCACATAAGCATTGAAGCCGAGACTATGGAGGCGAAACTTGGGCAAGCCGGTGAGCTGCTGCTGCACAGACAACTGCATGTGGTGTCCCGGCACACCCTCGTGATAGGCGATCGCCTCATCGTCGATTAGGGAACGTTCCGCGAAGTTGGACGTGGCCACCACTACGCGGCCGGGACGCTTGCCATCCGGCGTGCCGGTGACATAGTGAGTTGCCGCCGCGGACTGGAAAGCGGGTATGGCTTCAACGGTAACCGCCGACCGGGGAAGGAGAGTGAACAGCTCGGGAAGTTTGGGCTCCATCTGCGCGATATAGTGGCGGAAATCATCGAGGATCTGTTCCGAAGAAGCCGGAATGTATTTGGCATTCGTTTTCAGGGAGGTCCGAAAGCCGGCGAGATCGACGAAGCCCTCCTTCTTGGCGATGGCGGTCATCTCGGACTCGATACGGTCCATCTCGTGTAAACCGAGTTGGTGTATCTCGTCCGGTGTCATGCGCGTCGTGGTCCGGCCATAAATATTGTTTTGATAACGTCTCTGGCCGTCTGGCAATGAGGTGACCGCGAGGGTGGTGCGGCCCTCGAGAGCGTATTCGGTGCTGAGAAATGCGGCGAACGTCTGGTAGGCGGGGATGACATCGGTGTGGATAGCGTAGGTGATCTGCTGCGTCAAGCGCTTCCGGTCTTCGGCGGAAATGGTCGCGGGATACTTTGTCGTGGGGAGCAGAAACGGGTCGGCGTCGATAATGCCCCGGCACTGTTGGGGAAGCTTTTCGAGGAGATAGCGAACGGGCATGAGCCGGTCCTTCATGCCGGCGCGAAGAACTTCGGTGGTTTGGCTCAGCGCGCGCGGGATCTGATGCAGGCGGGCGATGTAATCCTCGTAGTGTTTGACCGAGTCGAGCGGGACGGAAAGCGGTAGATCCGCAAGCCCTGTATGGATGCCATTCTGCTGGTTGATGGGCATCTCGTACTCTTTGAGGTCGAAGTCGGCGATGCGCTGCTCGAGGACACGAATCAGGAGATCGTGGGAGAGCTGGTCCTGATCGGAGAAGCCGGCACTGGAGATGGCTTGCAGCCGGGCAAGAAACGACTCGTCAGTGCTGTGGCGGCGGGCGATGGCGTCGAGCGAATATTCGGCAAGCTTGTCGTTGTAACGGTAGTCGCCGAAGGCGGTGGCGCGCTCGGGAAGGTTGCGCAGATCGGACTCGTACTGCTCCTCGAAAAGGGTGTTCTGGGCGGCGAGGCGGGCGGCAACCGGTTTAGGGTCCTGGGCGCACAGGGAACCAGCTAAGATAATCAGGAAAAACAGGATCTGATAAAAGTACATCGTGTATGCAGCGTACCAGAACCGAGGACGAACTGACTATGGCCCGCGTAAGAATCGACAAGTGGCTGTGGGCCGCCCGATTCTTCAAGACGCGGACGCTCGCTCAACGCGCGTGTGAGCTCGGCAGAATCGGATGTAACGGACAGCAGGTCAAAGCCTCGCGCGAGGTGCGGGCCGGCGATCTGTTGGAGGTGAAGACGGAGAGCGGCGATTTCCAGGTAGAGGTTTTAATCCCCAGTGAGATGCGTGGCCCCGCGGCGGTTGCGCAGACGCTCTACCGCGAGACCGGCGAGAGCCGCGCAACCCGTCTGAGGCTGATTGAAGAGCGCAAGGCGATGCCCCACTTTGAGTCGTTCCGCGAAGGCAGACCATCCAAACGCGACCGCCGTAAAATCAACCGGCTGCGCGGCATGAGGTAGCGGCGTGCGCCAAGCTTTCTCAAGCCACCTGGCCGACGGCCGCCTCCAGACGGTCCAGGCCCCCGGCGAAGAAATGATCGCCGGCTTCCACCCAGATTAACTGCTTCGGTTCGGACACCTGCGCGTAAAAAGCCTCCATCTCGGCCGGTGGACCATATTCATCATGGGTGCTTTGGATGAAAATTTTGGGCGTTGTGCAGCTTGCCAGGAAATCGGCGCGCTCGCGTTTGGCGGGAAAGCCCAGCGCGATCACGCGCATGGCATCCTCTAGGACACATCCCAGGCTCAAAGCGACACGCGATCCGAACGAAAAGCCGGCCAGTAGGTAGGGCAGGCCGGGATAGCGGTCTCGCAGCCAATCGAGCGCGGCACGGGCATCGTCGATTTCACCGACGCCATGGGCATGCTGGCCGTGGCTATTTCCCACGCCGCGGAAGTTGAAGCGCAGCACCACGCAACCGGAGTTGCGCAAAGCCCGGGCCGTACGGTAGACCACCTTGTTGTGCATTGTGCCGCCAAACAGGGGGTGGGGATGGCAGACCAGGGCGGCGGCGCGTGCCTCGCCCTCCTCGGGAGCCTCCAGCAGGGCTTCCAACTTGCCTGACGGACCATCCAACTGGTGGGCTTCGATACGGCGCGGCACTAAAAGGTCCGGTAATTGGTGTACTGCATGTCGATCCCGAAATCGCTCGAGTTCAGCAGCTTGATCACGGACTGCAGAGTATCGCGATCGCGCCCGCTTACACGCACCAGGTCGCCCTGGATAGAAGCCTGCACTTTGAGTTTGCTGTCCTTGATTTTGCGTACGATTTCGCGGGCCTTCTCGATGGGAATACCCTGCTGCATGGTGATTTCCTGCTTCACCGACGAGCCGGCCGCCTGAATCAACGTGCCGTAGGTGAGTCCTTTGAGCGGGACCTTGCGCTTTACCAGCTTGCTTTCCAGAACCTCGATCACGGCCTTCAGCTTGTATTCGTCCTGGCTGGCCAGCAGGATCTTATGGTCCTTCTCGTTCAGTTCGATCGAGGACTTGGAATCTTTCAGGTCGTACCGGTTGTTGATGTCCTTCAAGGCCTGCTGTATGGCGTTGTTGACTTCCGGCAGTTCGATTTTAGAAACGACGTCGAAGCTGTTATCGGGCATAAACTTTATCGGCTGCCGAGGGCCACCAGCACTTTTTCGGTAATCTCCTCGATCAGGGCGGGCATGGCGGCGTCCATGGCCACCGTTACAGCGGCGCGGACGCGCTCCGGGTCGATCAGGGCCACCACGGGCGCCTGCGGCGCGGACCGCTTAGCGGCGCGCGCGGCGGGCCTGTCCGGCCTCCTCTCGTTGACCGCCAACTCAACCAGGGACTTCACGGCGGCCAGCAAAACGGATGCCTCAAAGGGCTTCTGCACGCTGCCATCGGCCTGGACGCGGCGCGCTTCGTCTTCATCGAACTGATCGCCCACTCCAACGGTCAGCAGCACGCGGGCGTGCCGGTGCCGGGGGCTGATCTTGACGTACTGGCAAATCTCATAGCCGGAGCGATGCGGCATCACCACGTCGGCCAACACCAGGTCGGGATCTACATCTTCGAGGCGCAGCAGGGCGGAATTACCGTCGCTGACGGTCACCACCTCAAAACCCTCCTCACTGAGGATCTGCTCGCCCATGCGCTGCGCGTGGGGACTATCGTCGGCGAGCAGGATACGCGTCATTTCTGCGGCGTCTGCGTCGGCTGTGGTGTCTGGGGCTGTGCCGCCGGGGCGGAGGACGGTTGCGCCTGCGGCGCGGCGGTCTGATCGTCAGCCTTCTTCTTCGCCGCCTTCTTCTTCTTCGGCTTTAGCGGATGGTTGGTGGCAAAGGGTTGCTGCGGAGCGGTGGCATCGGCCGGCTTAGCGGTCACTTCCGCGGCGCCTGGAGTGGCAGTAGCGGAAGCCGGGGTGGTGGTAGCGGCGGCAGCGGCCGGCGTAGCCGTACCAGCAGCCGTACCCGTCGGTGCGGGAGGATTCTGGCGTGCGTCCGGCCGGTTGTCCAGTTCCTTGGAATCGCCCACCGTCGTGAGGGAGACATCGGAACCGCTTATGCCGCCTGAGGGTTGCGGTACGCTGGCCGGAATGGTCGGGCGCGGACCGGTCATAGTGGGCGTGCCGGACTTAGCCGCCAGGCTCATATCCGGATTCTTCTTGAGAATCCCGAAAACACGGCTCGGGAGCTTGACGCTGGTGCGGTTTTCCATTTCGTACTTCATGCGCGCATACGCTACCGGGTCCGGCTGCGGCACGGGCCTCTTCAGGGCCTCGAGTCTGTCTTTGGACGCTTCGGCATGATTACTCAGCGGATAATCTTTCACAATCCGGCTGTAGGCGTCCGCCGCTTTATCCTCGAAACGATCGCCCATGTGCGAATAGGAATCGGCGAGCATCCACAGGGACTCGTCGGCCTGGCTGAAGAGCGGATACTGATCCACCAGGCCGGTGAAACGGTTGGCCGCGGCCGGATAGCTGCCCTTGTGATGATAGAAGACCGCGGCGGCGTATTCGTGCGCGGCCAGCACTTCCTGAATATTGCGTAGTTTCTGCTGAACTTCGGGCGCGAACTTGCTATTGGGGAACTGCAGGACCAACTGGCGGCACTCGTCCTCCGCGCGGATGGCATGCAGCGGATCGCGCTCGGCTTTTTCCATCTGCTTGTAGTGAATATCGCAGACTCGTTCCTGAGCCTCGGCGGCTTCCTCCATGGCGGGATAAAACAGGATGAAGTCCTTGTACTCGGCCTCTGCCTGAGCCAGGCCATGAGTCCCTCCCTCGCGGAACCAGCTATCCGCAATGGCGAGCTTGGCCTTGGCCAGGTATTCGCTGGCATCGTACGTATTGATGAGGGTCTGCAGGGTGAGCCGCGCTATTTCAAAGCGGCTATGCTCGATATCGTTGATGGCCCTGTCGAACAGCACCTTGTCGGGTTGCTGGGTGTTCTTGGTGATCGGGTCGTCATACTTATGACGGCGAATACCGCATGAGCTCAGCAGCGTGGCCCCGATAGCCAGCGCTGCTAAAGGATAAAGAATACGTCGGAACGTCATGATGCCCTTTTTTTCGCTTCAGACTAGAATAGCAATTGCATCCCCATCGCGGGGAGCGGGTCAAGCTGGTTCTAACACCGCACGGCAGCGGCTTGCGCAGCCAGTTCACGCAATTCAGCTACCGCCGCGGCCGGGTTCGGGGTGTGAAATACAGAGGACCCTGTGACGATCCAATCACAGCCCGCCCGCACCACGTCGCCTACATTGTCCTTAGTTACGCCTCCGTCGATCTCGATGAAAAATGCCAGCCGCCGGTCGCGCCGTATGGCATCCAGCCGCCGCACTTTATCGAGCGCATAGGGGATGAACTGCTGTCCGCCGAATCCGGGATTAACGCTCATAATCAGCACATAATCGGCGAGCGCCAGCACCTCGTCGATGGCGGACAGCGGAGTGGCCGGGTTGATCACTACACCCGCCCGCGCGCCGGCCCGCTGGATCTCGCGCAGTGTCCCGTCCAGATGTTTGCAAGCTTCCTGATGCACCAGCACCTGGTCGGCCCCTGCGTCGATGAACATGGGCGCGTACTTGTCCGGGTCGGTAATCATCAGGTGGAGGTCCAAGGTTAGGCGCGTGATCTTCCGGATGGAAGCGACCACCGGCGGTCCGATGGTCAGGTTCTGGACGAAGTGGCCGTCCATCACGTCGAGGTGCAGCATGGTCACGCCAGCCTGTTCCACCTGCGCGATCTGCTCGCCCAGCCGGGCGAAATCGGCAGACAGAATGGATGGAATGATTTCAATCATTTGCGGGATACCCCGATTTTATCACAGCGGCGAAAAAGCCGTCGCCCGGGTCGCGGCCGGGAATCCGTTGCATAGTCTCGATCACCAGTGCCGGGGGCAGGGTGGCCACCACGTCCTGGTTCTCTTCGCGCTCGAGCGAGCAGGTGGAATAGACCAGCAGGCCGCCCGGCGCCAGTACCGCGCGCGCGCGTTCGAGCAAAGCAACCTGGCCCGCGTGCAGACCCGCCAAATCCGCAGGCCGCAAGCGCCACTTGATCTCGGGATTGTGGGCCAGGGTGCCTGTGCCGGAGCAGGGGGCATCCACCAGGATGCGATCGAACGGGCGGTTGAAGGGCAGCGGATCGGTGCCATCCAGAACCACCAGGTCGACACCGAGAGCCTTCAATGGCGCAAGGCGGCGCGGGTGTATATCGCAAGCGATGGCGCGCACTCCGCACTCAAGCGCCTGCGCGGTCTTGTTGCCGGGCGCGGCGCACAGATCCAGGAAGGACTGCCCGCGCTCGAGGTTGAGCAGCGGTACGATCGATTGCGATCCTACGTCTTGAATGCGGCCGGTCACCGGGTTCACATACGTTTCGGGCGTGCGCAGATTCGCCTCGGCGATGGCTGTGGCGGCCTCGAGGCCGTATTGACGCTCCCACCGTTCCAGCAGCCAGGCGGGATGCGAAAGCTCCACCGGCCTGGCGGGCCAAGCCACCGGGGCACGATCGACCTTGCGCAAGACCGCGTTGGCGAAACCGGCAGCCGACGTCTTGCGCGCGCGCTTGATCAAGTCGACGCTTTCCGAGACGGCCGCATGCGTAGGGATGCGATCGAGATAGCGGAGCTGGTAGATTCCCATGCGCAAAGCGGCCCGCACCGGTTGGTCGAGCCGCGTGGCGGATTTGCCCGAGTAATGCTCGATCAGGTAGTCGAGCTGCGCCTGATAGCGCAGCACGCCGAGGACGATTTCCGATGCCAGGCCGGCATCACGCGATGCCAGATCCGCCGTACGGGCGGCCAGAAGGTCTGAAGCATAGCCGCCACGCTCGGCCGCCAGCAGGATTTCGAAAGCCACAATGCGCGCCGGAGACATCATTTGAATTTAGCGTGTGGCTATAATCAAGTGAAGTGGAACTCGAAAAGACACTGCTGCGCAAGGTGGGCGAAGCCGTCCATCGCTTCAAAATGATCCGCGAGGGCGATCGCGTAGCCGTGGCGCTCTCCGGCGGCAAAGATTCGGCCACATTGTTGGAGGCTTTGCTGCTGCTGGCGGAGCGGGCTCCCATCGAGTTTTCGGTTTGCGCGTTTACCGTGGAGCAGGGAAAATTTCTGCGGCCCATCGAACCGTTGGGCGAATATCTGAAGCAGCGCGGCGTGGCCTGGACGTGCTATCGCGACAATCCCTCGCTGCGCCTGCTTGAAGAACAACCGGAGCATGGCTGCGATCTTTGCAGCCGCTACCGGCGGCGCGCCGTCTACCAGATCTGCTCCGAGCTGGGCGCCAACGTGATCGCCTTCGGGCATACCGCCGACGATTTTTGCGAAGCGCTGCTGCGCAATACCCTGTTTACCGGCCGGTTGAGCGCGTTGCCGCCCGTGACGCAGTCGCGCGACCGGCAATTCCGGCTGATCCGGCCGCTGGTGTTCGTGACCGAAGATATCACGCGGGCGTACGCCGAATCGCGCGGCGTGCCGGTAGTGCCGTGTGCCTGCTCCGAGCGTACAGGCACTGTAAGGCGGTCGCTGCGGGGTCTGTTTGCCGAGCTCGAAAAAGAATATCCGCACATCAAAGAGAACATGCTTGCGGCCATGGGCAATGTGGATACCAGGCGCCTGCTCGATCCCCGCTTGTCGGAGCAATTACCGGAAATCGAAACTCCGGAGCTCTTTCCGATTCTCACCGAATCCTGAAGCACGCCTTCAAGGTGGTGGTGTATTCTAGACACCATGCTTCAAATTGCTTCAGCCCTCATAGTCCTTCTGCTTGCCCCTACACTGTTCGCCAGCGGCGTTACGGTGCGATGGGATCCCACCAACCCGGCGACAGGGCCGTTTCCTACCGATTTTCTGACCACGCCCGATGCCACCCAGAAGTCCGGCCGCCGCGTGAATCTGCCCATGCCTTCCGATTGCGCGACTGCGCCGAGCGATTGCCAGGACATCCAGTTGATCGACCAACTGGATGGTTTCCAGACCGCGCCGCGCATCACCGTGACATTTTCCGCGCCCATCGACGTGAACACTTTGTACAACGCGATCTTTTACGTTCCGCTGGATAATCAAACGCAGCAGGAGCCGGGTATCAATTACTTCGGCCAGAAGATTCCGATCAACCAGATCATTTACGATCCCAACACCAATACGGTTTATGCCAAGCCGGACGGAAATTTGGATCAGCACCGTCACATCGCCATCATCGTGACCGACAAGATCCACGACCTGGCGGGCGATCCTGTCGAGCCGGATGGAGATTACAGGGTGTGCGCCGGACTCGGCAATTCCTGGGCGCAGCAAAACTGGTATTGCAATCTGCTGGCTTCCGCGATCAACAGTCTCCCGGCGGAATTTGCCCCGTATAACGTAGTGGGCGCGAGCGTATTCACAACCATGAATGTGACTAGCTGGTTGGAAAGTGCGCACGCGGAACTGCCCAACATCATGCAGCCCGCGACACCCGCGCAGACACCGCTCATGATTCAGTACGCCAATATTGCATCGCTGGTGCTGCACGAACAGGTGGCCGCCACCCCGGCCCAATTCGTGGATGTATCGCTGCCTATCGATAATGCCCTCTTCAAAGGCGTCGGTGCGCTGGCCTTCGGATCGTTCGCATCGCCCAACTATCTCGGCGCGCAGCAGGTGATTGCAGCGACGCCCACGGGGCAAGCTGCCGGGACCCCGCCTGCGCTCGACCAGGTCTACTTTCACGTGTACCTGCCGTCGTCGCCGGCGCCCGCGTCAGGCTACCCCGTAGTGATTTTTGGGCATGGCTTCGGCGACAGCCAATGGGGCGGACCGACCGCGGTGGCTCCCACGCTCGCTGAGGCGGGCTTCGCCACCATCGCCATTAACGCGGTGGGTCACGGCTTCGGACCCCAGAGCCAGGTCATCATTACCGACCAATCCGGCAACGTGACTACCCTGACTGCCGGCGGACGCAGCGTGGATCTGAATGGGGACGGCAACTTTGATCCATATGAAGGGTGCGTCGCACTGAACCCGGCGCAGGTGGGAATGCGCGACTGTATGCGGCAAACGGCGCTGGACCTTTCCCAGCTCGTGCATATTATCGAAGGCGGTCTGGATCTGGATGGCGATGGAAAACCCGACCTGGATGCCAGCAAAGTCTACTACGTCGGCGAATCGCTCGGCGGGATGTATGGGACTATTCTGTCGGCAATAGAGCCCAAGGTGCGAGCTTCGGTGTTGAACGTGGGCGGCGGCACCGTGGTGGATATCGTGCGCTGGAGCAGCTCGTATCACTCGCTGGCGGCGGCGCTACTGGCCGCGCGCACGCCATCGCTGCTGAACGAGGGCGCCGACTTCAACGATAACTACGTGTTCCCCTATCAGCCGGTGAAGGTCAATGAAGTGCCGGGCGCCATCCAGATACAAAATGCTTTCGAGCTTTACGAATGGCTGGAATCGCCCGGAGACCCGGTATACTATGCGCCGCATCTGGTGTCTTCGTCGCTGCCGGGAGTGCAGGCGAAGAACATCCTGTTCCAGTTCGCGCGCGCCGATACGACCATGCCCAATCCCGCCACCACGCGGCTGATCACCGCCGCCAACATGAAGCACCAAACGTGGGAGTACCGGCACGATCTTGCATTGGCCGACGGGCTGCCGCTACCCCAGGACCCGCATCCGTTCCTGGTGCTGTTCATCGGGATTTCCGGCAGCACGGTGGAATTCCCGAGTCTGCAGGGAATTCTGATCGGCCTGGCGGCCCAGCAGCAGGCAGCCGGCTACCTGGCTTCGGACGGAATGACAATGCCCGACCCCAATACTTTTCTTCCATCATCCATCCCCCAGGGATTGTTTGAAATGCCCGCGGCTTTGCCGGAGGATCTGGGTTATTGACCGCCGAAGACGTCACTTCTGCAGAAAGAAATTGCCGACGAACATGGCGTCGATTCCCGACGAGTAAAAGCTGCGTACCGCATCGCGCGGCGTGCACACCAGCGGCTCGCTGAATAAGTTGAACGAGGTATTGTAAAGCACCGGCAGGCCGGTAGCCTTGCCGGCGGCGTGCAAAAGTTCCCAGTAGAGCGCATTGTCCTCCCGCGAAACGGTATGCACGCGAATGAGATCGCCGTTCAGCAGGGCGCCGGCAAAACGCTCGCGCTGCGCCGCGTGAACACGGCCAACGGTGGCCAGGAAGCGCGCGTTCGGACCGGTTTCGAAGTATTCTCCGGCAAGCTCCGCCGGCACCGAAGCGGCGAACTTGCGAAACGGCTCGCGGTGTTTGATGAAGGCGTTCAGGTTTTCCGCGGCATAGGGATTCAATGGCGAGGCCAGGATGCTGCGGTTGCCGAGCGCGCGCGGGCCAAACTCCATGCGGCCGTGCATCCAGGCCACGATGCGATTCTCGGCAAGCTGGGCAATGGCCGTGGCGATCATCTCTTCGGTTGTCAGGATATAGCGGAAGCCCAGCTTGCAGTTCTCCAATACCCGCTTGACTTCTTCAGCCGTGTAGCTGGGACCAAGATACAGGCTATCGAGCGGCACGCGCTCGGGCCGGTTGTAAACAGCGTGCCAGGCGTGCAAGACCGCGCCAATGGCGGTGCCTGCATTTCCGGCGGCCGGCTGCACGAAGACGTTTTCAAATTCGGGCGACCGCTCGAGCGCCGATACCAGTAACGCGTTTAAGCCCAGACCGCCGGCGAAACAGAGATGGTTGCCCTTGCCGGCCATGCGAATTACGGTCCGTTCCGTTGCTCTTTGCACTCCGGCAGCGAGCGGGGCGCGCAGCGTTTCCGGAATGGGGGCGCCCTCTTCAAGTCCCAGCCGCTGGTAGAAGCGCGGGCTGAAGCCGCCTTGGGTCAACCGCCCGGCGTCAAAAAAGGAACGATCCAAACGCGGCCATTCGCCCTCCCGCACGGGCATGTTCTCTATGATCTCCATGAACAGGTCGCGGAACCGGTCATCGCCCGCTGCCGAGAGCCATTGCACTTTGTGCTCTTCCTGGCTGGCGCGAAAACCGAGCAACTCGGTGACGCGGCCGTACAGGTCGCCCAGAGAGTCCGGAAAATACAGTTCTCTTTCAAGCGCAAGCTGTGTTCCGGCGGCGTGCCAGCGTGTCCCGCAGCGAAAATCGCCGGACCGGTCGAGCGTCAGCACCGTAGCTTCTTCGAAGGGCGATGGATAGTATGCCGACGCGGCGTGCGCCGTGTGGTGTTCAACCACCACAAGTTGGCTGTTAGGGAACCGCGTGCGCAGTTGCAGATGCAAGGATCTTTCCGGGCCGGCCGCGAAGGGCCGCACCACGGAAACGGCGTCAACCTGCTCGGGCGCGACGCCGGCCAGAGCCAGACACAGCGCCATCGATTGTTCGGGAAGCTCCGTCGGGCCGGCTGCGTGGGCACCCGGCTGGAGGCTCTGCCGGCTTAGCTTGGATTCCTCGACGGCGGCGGCCAGGCGGCCATCCTTCAGAATTGCCGAAGCGGCGTCGCCCAGAATGCCGCCAATTCCCAGGATGATCATGCGATGATCATGCGGCTGACTGGCCGCCCCGCTGGGCCTTCTCGATTTTGGCCCAGGTATCCCGCAACGCCACGGTCCGGTTGAATACCAGTTTCCCCGGCGCCGTATCCGGATCGGCGCAGAAATACCCCAACCGCTCGAACTGGTATCGGCTGCCCGCCGCCGCGTCCCGCAGGGAGGGCTCGAGCTTGCAGCCGGTTAAGACCTCGAGCGAGTGCGGGTTCAGATTCGCGGTGAAGTCCTGGCCCGCGGTGGTCTGATTCGGATCTTCGAGCGTGAACAGATTGTCGTACAGGCGCACCTCGGCATCCACTGCATGGGAAGCGGAAACCCAGTGAATGGTTGACTTCACTTTCCGCCCATCCGGCGCATTGCCGCCCCGAGTGGCGGGGTCGTAGGTGCAGTGGATCTCCACCACCTCGCCCTTTTCATCTTTCACCACACCGGTACATGCGATGAAGTATCCATAGCGCAAGCGGACCTCGCGCCCGGGGGAAAGACGGTAAAACTGCTTGGGCGGGCTCTCCCGAAAGTCCTCCTGCTCGATGTACAGCACTCGCGAGAAGGGAACTTTGCGCGTGCCCATGGCGGCGTCTTCCGGATTGTTGACCGCCTCCATCTCTTCCACCTGGTCTGCCGGGTAGTTATCGATCACCACGCGCAAAGGCCTCAATACGGCCATCACGCGCGCCGCACGCTTGTTCAGATCCTCCCGCACGAAGTGTTCGAGCATGGCCAGCTCGATGGTACCGTTGGTCTTCGAAACCCCTATGGAATTAGAGAAATTGCGAATGGCCTCGGGCGTGTAGCCGCGCCGCCGTATACCCGAGATGGTCGGCATGCGGGGATCGTCCCAGCCGCTTACGTGCCCGTTCTGCACAAGCGTGAGTAGTTTGCGTTTACTCAAGAGGGTGTAAGTGAGGTTCAGCCGGTCGAACTCGATCTGTTTAGGATGATAGATTCCCAGTTGCTCGAGATACCAGTCGTACAACGGACGATGGTCCTCGAACTCGAGAGTACAAATCGAGTGCGTGACTTTCTCTATGGAATCGGATTCGCCATGAGTAAAGTCGTACATAGGATAGATGCACCACTTATCACCCGTGCGGTGATGCTCCGCATGCAGTATCCGGTACATGACCGGATCGCGCATGTTCAAGTTCTTGGAAGCCATGTCGATCTTGGCGCGCAGGGTACGCGAGCCGTCCGGGAACTCGCCGGCCCGCATACGCTCGAAAAGGTCCAGGTTCTCCTCGATGGTGCGGTTGCGCCAGGGGCTTTCTTTACCCGGCTCCGTCAACGTGCCGCGGTACTCCCGGAGCTGTTCCGCGGTCAAATCGCAAACGAAAGCCTTACCGGTCTGGATGAGTTGGACCGCCCAGGCATGAAGCTGATCGAAATAGTCCGACGCATAAAAGAGACGGTCTTCCCAGTCGCCGCCCAGCCAGCGAACATCTTTGATGATGGAATCGACATACTCAGTCTCTTCCTTGCACGGATTAGTATCATCGAAGCGTAAGTTGCACTTACCGCCAAACTCGGCGGCCAGCCCGAAGTTAAGATTGATTGACTTAGCATGGCCTATGTGGAGATAGCCGTTGGGCTCCGGGGGGAACCGTGTGTGCACGCGGCCGCCATACTGATTCGTCTTCAAATCCTCGATAACGATGTCGCGGACGAAATTCGAAGGACCCGTTGGGTTCATGATTTCCGAAAACTCCTACTGCAGCTTCTGTATCGCCTGATCGATGCGCGTCAGGCAAGTGTCGCGTCCCAGAACCTCCAGAGTCGCAAACAGCGGTGGGGCATTTTTGCGGCCGCATACGGCCACGCGAATGGGCTGGAACATCTGACCAGGCTTGATCCCCAGGTCGCCCGCCGCGGATCGCAGCGCGCTTTCGAGAGCATCATGCGTGAACTCCGCCGTGGCGAGCGTCCGACGGGCACGCTGCAATGCCGCGAGCGCCATGGCCGCATCGCCCTTCTGCGGGATAATCTCGGCGGCATCGTAAGGCGCTAACTCGCCGGCAAAAAAGAAATCCGCGACCGTAAGTACATCGCGCAATAACTGTATACGCTCGCGGACCAGCGGCGTAATTTGCAACATTTTGTGGCGATCCACCTGAAAACCGGCTGCCTGCACGAAGGGCAACAAGCGCCCGGCCAGGTCTTCCACCGGTAGCGCGCGTATGTGTTCGGCATTGAGCCAGAGCGCCTTGGGATCGATGGGGTCTTGCTCGGTAAAGTTAATTACGGCATTGCTGCGATTGATTCCCTCGAAAGAAAATGCATCCGTCAATTCCTGGCGCGTCATGCGCTCACGATCGTCCTTAGGCGACCATCCCAGCAGGCACAGGAAATTGGCGAAAGCCTCCGGCAGAAAACCATAGTCGCGGTAAGTGGTCACGCTCACTACGGGGCCATGCCGGCGCTTGGAAAGCTTGGCGCCATCCGGGGCAATCAACAGCGGAAGATGGGCGAACTGCGGCGGCGTCACTCCGGCAGCCTCGAAAATTAAAACGTGCTTGAAGGTATTGGTCAGATGATCCTGACCGCGAATGATGTGGCTGATGCGCAGGTCGGCGTCGTCGGCGCAGGAGGCGAGATGGTAAGTGGGCATGCCATTGCTGCGCAACAGTGCGAAGTCCTCGATATCCGCGGTGGACTTGGTCTGCTCGCCGTACACCCCATCGCGAAAACAGACATTGGCGACGTTCTCGCGCGGCACGCGGAAGCGCATGACGAATGGCTCTCCGGCCGCGGCGCGCCGGCCGCTCTCCTCAGCCGGCAGGTCGCGCATCCAGGGATTGAACCGTTCGTCTTGCGCGGGCGTGAAATCGCGGTAGGCCAATCCTTTTTGGAAGATCGCGTCGGCCATCTCGCGATGCACGGACAGGCGCTCGGACTGCCGATACTGCTCGTCCCACCCCAGATCGAGCCAGCGCAGCCCCTCAAAGATGGAATCCAGCGATGCCTGCGTATTGCGCTCGACGTCGGTATCGTCGATACGCAAAATCATGGCGCCGCCGTTATGACGGGCGTAGAGCCAGTTAAAAATGAAGGTGCGCGCGCTGCCGATGTGGAGAAAGCCGGTAGGAGACGGCGCGAAGCGAACTCGTAGCATCAAAAGCCCAGTATAACAAGCGGTTCGCGCGGACCCCCACAGCCGCACTGTTGCACAATCCCCTTGATCGCCATACACGAACTGAAGCCCCTGGCCATCGGCATGGATCCTTTCCAGGTGGAAACCATTTCGCAACGCCTCGTGCGCGATGTGTATTCCGAAGGCGCGCAAATTCATATGTGCGCCGTGGCGGCGATCGAGATCGCCCTTTGGGACATCATTCCTGTGGGGCGGCCAGTGCCACGAAAAACTGCGCGCTTATGCACTCCGGAAAGTTTTGGCGCAAAAGCCAAACAGGTCGCAGCCCGCGGCTATACGGCGCTCCAGTTCGACCCATTTGGCTCAAGCTAGCGCTTTCTTTCGGGCTGGGCATCGATCTCAACATCGAAGACATTTGAGAAACATCCCTATCAACAGGAGAATTATCTGCCGCTGTTCAAGCCCGGCTGGGAACGGCGCGAACGGCACACTGCCGCGCATTAGACATAGACGCGCCGCACGCGAGCGCTAATGCTGGACAGAATGTTGTAGGAAATTGTCCCGGCCACGCGAGCGATCTGTTGGGCATCCAGCGTCACGTCTCCCTCGGTCCCCAGCAGCGTGACTGCGTCGCCTGGACGCAGTTCCGTGGCGTGGCTCACGTCGATGGTTGTCAGGTCCATCGAAACAGTTCCCAGAATAGGCGTGAGTTGGCCGGCGGCAATGACTTTGCCCCGATTCGAAAGCCTGTGGAACACGCCGTCGGCATAACCCGCGGCCAGAATCGCGATGCGCATGGCATGCGGCGCCCGGAACGTGCCGCCATAGCCCACCAGCGTCCCTTCCGGAATGTCCTTCACGGTCAGGATTTTCGCCTTCCAGGCGAGCGCCGGCTGGACATCCAGGATCTGTTTGTGCGTAGCCCCTCGCGGCGGAGAGACGTAGCCATACAGGGCATGTCCGGTTCGCACCATGTTGTACCAGGCGTCGGTGCGCGCGTAGCCGATGGCGTTGGTGCTCGACAGATGCGCGTAATCGATCGCTATGCCGGCCTCGCGCAACGCCCGGTAGCAGGCGTTGAAGCGGGCCACCTGCTGGCCAGTCTGCGGCGAACTGAAATCCGCGGCGGATGCCAAATGGGTCATCAGGCCTTCGATGCGGGCGAGCCGCAAAGCGCGCAATGCCTCCACGATCTCCTCCGGCTGAGCCCGCGTGCCGAGCCGGCCCATGCCGCTATCGATCTTCAAGTGGAATGCCAGCGGCTGACCCGAGCGCTCGGCCAGGCGGTCGAGCTCGGCTATGTCGGCGAGCGAATGCGCGGTGGGAGTGAGATGGTATTCGAGCAGCGCTTCCCGCTCCGACGGCAGAAAGCCGGCCATGACCAGCATGCGCGCGGAGATCCCGGCGCATCTGAGCGCGACGCCCTCATCGACCGAGCTGACTGCCAGCCATTTGGCGCCCTCGCGAATGAGCGTGCGCGAAACCTCCAGCGCCCCGTGGCCATAGGCGTCCGCTTTCACTACCGCCATCACCTCGACCCCCTTACCCACAGCCGCGCAAACGTTGCGATAGTTGCGGGCGATCTGGTCGAGCGAAACCAGGACGTAAGAGCGATACGGCGGCAACATCATTTCATTATCGAATTGAACAAACTCTCATATGCGGCAGCCACCGCATCCCAGCAGTAATGCTGCCGCACCCTTTCGAGCGCGCGCCGCCGCAGCTCGTTGCGCTCTGGCTCCGGCATGGCCAGCACCATCTCGATTTTTCGCTCGAGGTCATTCTCAAACGGGATCCCGGCATCTCCCGCGGCTTCCGCATTCTCCGGATTCTTGCGGTAGAGCACCAGCGCGCCCCGGCCCATTGCCTCGATCAGCGCGGGATGTGTGCCGCCAACCTCGGTGGCATGAATGTAGGCGAAACAATGCGAGCCCAATTCGTGGTACCCCTGCCCGTAGATAGCGCCCGGCATCACCACGCGCGGGTCATTGGTGTTGCGAACCTGGCGGATGTAATCGCGTGCGTAGGGTGCGTCGCCGATTAACGCCAGGCGCATATCCGTGCTCACGCGCTCGAAGGCCTGCCGGACTTCGAGTGGATGGTTCTCGGGCTCCATGCGGCTCACATAGAGAAAGTAGCGGCCCGGCTCCAGACCTAAACGATCCAGGGCCGCCGTCGATTCCACTTTGCCCGTTTCCGCTCCATACGAAATGAACGTGGTGCGCTTATGGTAGCGCTGCCAATAATAGTCCTGGATGGCGCGCGCGTCGGTTACCACCTCGCTTGGAAAATGCGTAGCGAGCCATTCGGAAACGAGATACCAGGCTTTCGCCGCGCGATTCCACTTTTTGCGATGGCGCTCCACTCCGTCCACATTCAGGGCTACCGGCATTCCCAAAAACCGCGGGAGCAAGGTAAACACGGCATTGGCGCCGTTGCAGTAGAGCGCTACATCGGCGCGGTGCGCCATTAGATATAACGTCGACACCAAGGTGTGAACGACCGTATCGAAGTATTTGTGGTGGATCGTGGGCAGGTACTGCAGGCGGACGCCGCGATAGTCCGGCTCCCCGTAACGCTGGCGGCAGTATACCGTAACCGTATGCCCGCGTGCCGTAAGCCTTACGGAAAGCTCTTCCGCGAAGGTTTCAAATCCGCCGTAGCTGGCCGGAATGCCGCGTGTACCGAGGATGGCAATGCGCATCTCCCCGGTATTCTAAAACTCCGCAACCGTCATGATGTCTTGGCGGCCCGCGAGCGGGAGATCAACGGCGATGCTTTTTTCGGAGCTTCCACGCTCACCGGCTCGTACTTGAACCAATTCGCGATGTACTCGTGGTTCACGCGGCGCTTCTTCTGGATCTCGGCACGCTTGGCCATCACACGCCGCCAGTTTCTGGCCAGGAACCAGAAGGCCCTGAGCGAGCTATGCTCCCACAGCAGGCAGCACATCACCACCTGAATATCCCGTGCCGTGATCGAGAAACAGTTTCGCCAGTAGAGATTCGGAGAAATGTTCTTGATCCGCATCAGGAACCGGTTCTTGACCGAGTGCATGTTGATCTCGGGCGGCAGCGCCCGCCGGTTTCCCGGCAGAACCTTACGCACATGATAACCGCGGGCGTAGGGCACGTAGATGCATTTCCAGCCCATCAACTGCGACCGCCAGGCTACGTCGGCGTCTTCGCGGTACACAAAGAAATCGGAGTCGAAGAACTCTCCGTCAAGGGAAATATCGTTGATGGTTTCGCGGCGGTAGAGAGCCGCGGCGGCAGTAGCCCCAAACACGTACTCGTATTGCAGGTAGTGGCCGTTGTCCACCTCCTGGCTGCCGCGGTCCAGGTGCCTGAGCATGGGGTTGAAATAAATGCCGGTCGAGTCCACCACGGGCTTGGCAGGAATCTCAAAGGTGGAGGACATGGTCAGCAGCTTGCCGCAAACCGTGCCGATGGTCGGATCGAAGTTGCCCGCGTCCACCAGCGCCTGGATGAAATTCGGCAGCAGCAACACGTCCGGATTCAGAGTCAGCACCCAGTCCCCGCCGGCAAGGCGGATGGCCTGATTCTGAGCGGCCGCGAAGCCGGCGTTCTCGTCGTTATAGACGATCTGGCAGCGGCTGTCGAATTGTTCCAGGATATCGACGGTCCCGTCGCTGGAAGCGTTGTCAATGACAATCACTTCCTTGTTCGGGTACCTCTGCGCGAGCACCGAATCCAGGCACCTTTTGATAAACCGGCCGCTGTTATAAGTTACGATCGTGACGGATACGAAGTCGGTATGGGACATGAATTCGAACCTGAATAAATGCCGATCATTTGTACATCCGCTCGCCTCAGATGAGGGAAAGATACCACCACTGCTCAGCTCGCCGGCCGGACGAACTGCCTGCTGGCCAGCGCCATCACTTTACCGTATACTGTGACGGGCCTCAGGCTTCGAAAAGTTGCCATCCCCAGACACATCCTGAAAATGGAGCCTACGAAAACAGCCAAACATATCATCCTATACGTACTAGAACGATAGTGCTTTACTGCAAACCTTAGTAGACTACGATACCAATAAAGCTGCCGGTTCTCCAGAGAAATCTTCGCAACGCTATGAGCGCCTGTATGTTTAGCCACCGCCTGCGGCGTATAGAACATGCGATAACCTCGCTCCCTGGCTCTCCAGCAGTAGTCTACGTCTTCAAACCACAACGGATAAAATTGTTCGTCAAATCCGCCGAGTTCTTCCCAGACCTTGCGGCGGACCATCAGGAATGCGCCCGCTGGTTGTTCGACTTCGGCGGGCGCCGAGAAATCAAAACCCAAGCAACGGTAATGCCAATTGATCGGATTGCCCGGCCAACATCGATTGACCAGTAGAGCTTCACAGATCAGAGCTGCCGGCGAGGGCAGGCTGCGGATAGCGAACCCGGCTTGGGGTTTTCCGGCAGCGTCCACCAGTTTACCGCAAGCGCCCGCGGCACCCTCGTCCCGGCAGCGGTTACAAAGCGCCTCGAGCCCAGTCTCCAAACGCGCGTCCGGATTGAGCAATAGCACCAAAGGCTTGTCGAGCGACCGGATGCCTTGATTCACCGCTGCCGCAAATCCCCGGTTCTCCCGATTGGCGATCAGCCTTACGCCTCGCCTGGTTACTTCGCTGCACGTCTGATCGGTGGAAGCATTATCCACCACCACGATTTCCGCTCCTGTGGCGGCCGCAGCGGCATCCAGGCAGGCGCCGATTTCGCCGGCGGATTCGTGCGTTACCACGACGATGCCTGCCTCAAGGTGGGTCACTTTGCCCCACCCGCGGTGAGCAGAAAATACAAAGTCCAGTAAAGATCGGAGCCGGACTGGCGCTGCACCCGGTGGATCTCCTGTTCGCTTGCAGACAATGTTTCCGCGACGGTCCCGGCGATGGACGCGTTGCGAAATTCTGCGAACCTGCGCAGGCCCTCGATTTTGCCGAGCGCCCAAGGCCGGCCCGCTCCGTGGCGCATGGCGACCAGCCCCCATAGCGTCTGCGCTACCGCGATGGGCCAGGCGTACCGCCACAACATACGACCCGAATAATGTTTGGCGACCAGGAAGACCTGGTTTCGTGCGATGTGCCTGGTGGTTTCCGGATGCCAGGGGCCGAGAGTAGCGCTGCCCTGGTGCCAGGCTACCGCATCCGGCCAATAGCGCCCCGCGCAACCCGCCAGTGCGCAGCGCAGTCCGAAATCGACATCTTCCAGATAAGATTCGAAGCGCTCATCGAGCATACCGGCCTGCTGGAACAATGCGGCACGAAACAGGGCTGCGGTAAACGGCGCTGACCAGATCCGGCGCGGCTCGCGAAACGCGGGTCCGTCCGGTCGCGCGTGGCCCACGCGCCACGCCGTGCCGCCCCGGCAGAGTGCATCGTAAGTGGCGTCGATGAGGCCGGGAGCGGCCGCCTGCAAAATTCTTCCGGTCGCAAACCAGATACCGGGTTCGAGCGCCGCCACCAGTTTTTCGAGCCAGTCCGGGGCCAGATCGACATCGTTGTTCACGATAGCTACGAGCGGCGTTCGGCTCTCGTGGATTCCGCGGTTCACGGCTTTCGCAAAACCACAGTGCACGCCTGTGCGGACGACCCTGGCGCCCAGACTCTCGGCCAGTTCGGCCGAGCCATCCGACGAACCGTCGTCCACCACCACCGCTTCGGCAATCGGATAGGTCTGCGCGCGCAACCCTTCCAGAAAACGCGCCAGCAGGTCGCGCCGGTTCCATACAGGCACGATGACGGTTACTCCGTCACTCATGCGGAATTCGTCATGAAAGTCCGGGGAGCCGGGTGCCCGCATGCACTCGCGCCAGATGGACGAAAGCTTCCGCCGCCCCGCAGCCGGCCTCGCGCCCGCGAAAGTTTTCCATTACTTCATGGTAGTCGCGATAGATGCGCTCGCCATCCTGGCTCTGGTGCGCGAACAAGGCTGCCTTCTTCTTTTCGCGCACCGCTCCGATATCGATGTAGTCGGTAGGATGGAAGCCCATGGTCTGCGCACCGAGATCGACCTCGTAGTAGTACAGCTCGAATCGCCCACGCGCAGCCAGCCGGGCACGATAGGTGAGCATACTCGCAGCCTGGTGATCGGGGTGCGTGTCGATGGGCCATTGGGTGAAGACCAGATCGGGTTGCTCGGCCTCGATCAGTCTGGCAAACGATTCGGCGGCATTCTTATCTACCACGGTAGCGCCATCGATCTGGCCGGCGAAGACCGCTTTAGCCCCCAGGATTTTGCATGCGGCCGCGCACTCGGCCGAGCGAATCGCGGCGGCTTCGTCGTGAGACATGCGCGGAATGCCCGCCTCGCCACGTGTCAGATAAATGATGGCGACGTGATGACCCAACTCGATATAGCGCGCCAGACTGCCGCCGCAGCCGGACTCCGGATCGTCCGGATGGCCGCCCGAACAGACGATCTTCAGCGCGCGGCCGGAGGATGGCTGCCCGGCGGCAAGTGCGGCAAGCGGCAGCGGGAGGATTTGACGGCGTGTGAGTTCCATGGTCTTTTAACGCTAAGCTTCCCGGGTCAATTCAAATACGGTAATCTCCGGCGGAGCGCCGATGCGCATGGGCACGCCGATCGTCCCAATGCCGCGATTCACGTAGAGTTGACCGCCCGGCCGTTCGAACCAGCCGGCCACGTAGGGCGTCACCAGGCGGCTGGGAGCGATTTCGGGACTGATGAATTCGAGCGCCACCTGGCCGCCGTGCGTGTGCCCGGCCAAGCTCAGGCCGATGCCGAGTTGGGCCGCGCGATCGAAGGTATCGGGGTTATGGCTCATCAAAATATTAGCCATGTCAGGAGCCACGAGGCTTTCGACGCCTTCAAGGTAGTTCCGCACAAAGTGGTCGCTGCCGGGCGGTCCCATGTGCCTCCGTGTCGAGAAATCCACTCCGATCAGATTCAGGCTTTCCCCTCCGGAGACAATCGGCACGCGCGCCTGGCGCAAGATCCGTATGCCGGCCTGCGTAAACAGAAGGGTGATCGAATCTTCGGTGCCGGACCAAGCCTCGTGATTTCCCAAGCAGCCAAAGACGCCGAAGGGCGCCTTGAGCCCGGCCAGCGCCTCGACCACCGCCCGCTGGGTGGATGGATCCCAGGTGACGAAGTCGCCGGTCAGGGCCACCAGGTCGGGCTTAAGCGCGTTGGCGATTCCAACGTATTTGCGTATCTCCGCCGCGGTCATGAAAGGTCCGATGTGGACGTCGGAAAGCTGCGCGATCCGGAAACCGGCAAACGCTTTGGGCAAGCGCGGCAGACGGATACGTTGCGTGGGGGTCTGCAGATTCAGCCTGCCATAGAGCAGACCGTAGGCGCCCGCTACGAACGGTGCGGCGACCACGGTGGTGGCGGTGCGCGCGAGAAACTTCCGGCGGCCGGGCGAAATTGGCGTTGCCCTGAAGAGGCGGTGCGCGGGCCACAGCAGCATAACGATAAGAAAAGCGACTACTGAGCTCGCCACCCACCACTCAAAGGGAGCTTCCACCAGGGCATCGTATACGGTCAGTCGCGTAGAAGTCGGACGGCGTCCAAACAGGCCAAAGTTGGCAGCAACCCAAAGCAGAAACACGGCCACACCTGCCAGCTCCACGCCGATGCGCCTGGTTCTATCCGGAATCCATCTTCGGACCAACGAGCGTGCCCGCCCAAGCCAGTAGATCTGGCTTACCACGAAGAGTAATAAGATAGCGCCCAGAATCCACGCGAAAGCCATATCCGACTAGTTTACTGGTTCAGACGGATGATGCTGAGCTCCAGAACATTAGGATTCGCGGCGCGGATCTGGTCGAGCAGTTCAGCGGCCGGAGGACTTTCCAAATTAATGCGCGCCACCGCCGCCTCGGCTCCTTCGAACACAATATTCTCCATCTCCTGCACATTGATGCGGGCGCCGCTGATCAGATCCAGCACGCTTGCCAGCACTCCGGGGCGATCCAAATGGCGGACTACCAGGGCACAGGTTGCCGGCGTCGCTTTGGCGAGATTGACGACGTTGGGGACCTTGCCGGTTTCTTTGAATGTCCGCACGATCCGGACCGTTTCGAGGGCAATAGCCTCCTGCGCCTGGCTGGTGGACGCGCCGATGTGATGCGTTCCGTAAACCGCGCTCATGTTGACGATCTTGTCGTCGAACTTTCCCGTGCCGGCGGTCGGCTCCTTGCTGAACACATCCAGTCCGGCGCGCAGCTTCTTGTCGCGAATGGCCCACTCGAGCGCCACCGGATCCACCAGTTCCGCCCGCGACGTATTGATGAAAAAGGCGCCTTCCCGCATGGCCTCGAAAAACTCCGCGTCGATCCGTCCGCGCGTCTCCGCATTCAGGGCCAGGTGTACGCTTACGATATCGGCGCTCCTGGCGACTTGAACGGGCGTGGCGGCATACTCGACGCCGAGCTCTCGCGCCGCCGCCGGAGTCAGGCTGCGGCTCCATGCAACTACAGGCATGTTGAAGGCTTTGGCGCGCGGGATCATCTCGCGCCCGATCCGCCCCACGCCGATCAGGCCCAAAGTACGTCCGAACAGCCCGCCTGCCTTAGAGTATTCTGCCTTGTTCCATTGACCCTGGCGCAAGGAAATGACATTGTCCGCGATGCGCCGGTCGAGCGCCAGAATCAGCCCGAAGGCCAACTCCGCCACAGCGATGGAATTTTTTCCCGGGCAGTTGGAGACATAGATGCCGCGCCGGGAAGCAGCCGCGACATCGATGGTGTTGTAACCGGCGCCGGCGCGCACGACCAGCTTGAGAGCGCCGGCTTTCAGAATCGCGTCCGTGACTTTGGTCGACCGCACCACGAGCACGTCCGGTTGCGAGCGGCCGACTTCACGGACCAGCTCGTCTTCAGCGAGACCGGGCCTGTAGAACACTTCACAACCGGCTGCGCGGAGCCCGTTCTGGCCGGATGGTTCGAACTTGTCTGCGATGAGAACACGCACACGGAAATCATAACGCCGCGCGCACCGATGCAGCGCCGTGCCATGCTATATCTTTCGATAGGCCGGGCCGCCGCCGCCCATGATTGCATTCGACGAAACCATTTGCCGCGACTTGGATTCCGCCTCCAGACGCGAATGGCTGGAAACCAACGGACTGGGCGGCTTCGCTTCTTCGACTGTAGCGGGCATCCATACCAGGCGATATCATGGCTTGCTCGTAGCAGCTACCAGGCCTCCGCTGGGCCGCGTGCTGCTACTCTCGAAAATCGAAGAAACTCTAACTATCGATGGACGAAGTTACCAGCTTTCCGCCAACCAATATCCGGGCGCTGTGCATCCCCAAGGTTACGTCTATCTGAAACAATTCCGGCTGGACCCGTTTCCTGTCTTTGTATATCAGATCGAGTCAGTCCAGCTTGAAAAGTCAGTCTACATGGTACACGGCGAAAACACGACCGTAGTCCATTACGAATTGCATGGCCAAGACCAACACCACAGCTACACACTCAAACTTAGTCCGCTCATCGCATTCCGGGACTATCATGGCGCCACCCACCAGAATGACGCGCTCAATCCCGCACTGACAATCGAGGCTGACACTGTTGGTGTTACTCCGTATCGTGACCTGCCTTCGCTCTATCTGGCGCATGAAGGCGGCGGCGTACGTCAGTCCGGAGTCTGGTTTCACAATTTTGTATACGAACGGGAGCGTGAGCGCGGCCTGGATTACCTGGAAGATTTATTCAACCCATTTACCTTGACTCTGGATTTAAGCCGCAAGCCGGCCCAGGCAGTGATAGCGTCTACCGAAGCCCATCCTATCGAGTCAGCCGTCCGTTGGCGGCGTTCCGAGATCGAGCGCAGGGAAGCTATCTTGACAACGCTTCCCGACGACCGCTTCGTGCGGAGCCTCGCGAGCGCGGCCGATCACTTTATCGTCAAGCGAGGCACGCATGCCTCGGTCATTGCAGGGTATCACTGGTTCAGCGACTGGGGGCGCGACGCCATGGTGGCGCTGCCGGGGCTGACTCTCTCGACCGGGCGTCCGGAATTGGCGCGCAGCATCCTGCTGGCTTTCGCCGGGTGCGTGGATCAGGGCATGGTGCCGAACCGCTTTCCCGACGCGGGCGAAACTCCGGAGTACAACAGCGTGGACGCCACGCTCTGGTTTCTTGAGGCCGCGCGTGCGTATCTGGCGCACACAGGGGACCTGGATTTCATCCGCACCAATCTGTACGGCGTGTTTAGCGATATTATCTCGTGGCATGAGCGCGGCACACGCTACGGTATCCGCGTGGATCGCGACGGGCTGTTACTGGCCGGCGAACCAGGTGTTCAACTGACATGGATGGATGCAAAGATCGGGGATTGGGTGGTGACTCCACGGCAGGGCAAGGCGGTTGAAATCCAGGCGCTGTGGTACAACGCGCTGCGCGTAATGGAAGACATGGCGCTGCGCCTCGCCCACCCTGCTGACGGTGCCCATTACCAGGAGTGTGCCGGGCGCGCGCAATCGAACTTTGCAAAGCTGTTTTGGAACTCCTCGGAGAATTGTCTTTACGACGTGGTGGACGGCGATAAGCGGGACGCTTCCATTCGCCCGAATCAGATTCTGGCCGTGAGCCTGTTCCACAGCATGCTAGCGCCGGATCTGGCGTGCCGGATAGTGGAAACCGTGCAACGCTATTTGCTGACGCCTTTTGGCTTGCGCACGTTGTCGCCCAATGATCCACTATACCGGGGCCGCTACCAGGGCGACGCGCGAAGCCGCGACAGCGCTTATCATCAGGGCACAGTCTGGCCGTGGCTCATGGGTCCATTCTTGAAGGCGTTTGTGCAAGTCAACGGGCGTTCGCCCGGCGCACGCGAACAGGCCAGGAAGTGGCTTTCGGAGCTGACTCACTACATCGATGACGAAGGTGTGGGACTACTTCCCGAGGTTTTCGACGGAGATGCTCCACAGCGTGCGGGCGGATGTATCGCCCAAGCCTGGACTGTCGCGGAACTGTTGCGGACGTCCTTTGAAGACCTCTAAACGCGCATAACTCCGCAGTCAGAAACCGTATCTGGCCGTAACTGTGACTATATTAATAAATCTCAATAACTAATGCGATCTTTACCACTTCAAATTGGCCCTCGGTGTGCTAAGCTGTGCCCAGTGGGTGAATAAGGTGCGCGTCATTATAAGCCGGAGCCACATTCCAGATTGACGCAACTGCTTCCAGTTTATTGTGTTGTAGCTATTGGCAATGTTAGAGTCCTCTAACTTGGAAAGGTAGTGACATGAAAAAATTACTCTTGTGCGTCTCACCCCTGGCCGCACTACTCGCCGGCTGCGGTATCGCGACAGCGCAGGATGCCGACCCCCCCTCGCGTGTAGCCCGGATCGCGTATATGACTGGCCCGGTGTCATTCGAGCCGGCCAGCGTGGATCAGTGGGCTGACGCGTCGCTGAATTATCCGATGTCCACGGGCGACAATCTTTATACCGACAGCGGCGCGCGCGCCGTGCTGCGGATCGGTCAGAACGCCATCCGGCTGGACTCGGGCACCAATTTTCAATTCGTAAACCTCAGCGATAACGTGGTCCAGAGCAGTGTGAACGCCGGCAGTCTGAGTCTCCACGTGCGTCACCTCTTCGATAGCGAATCGTGGGAAGTGGACACGCCCAACGGCGCGATCACTCTGCTGCGCACGGGCGAATATCGCGTGGACGCGGATAGTAGCCGTAACGCCACCATGGTCACCGTTCGCGCGGGCGATATTGAAGTGACCGCGAACGACCAGAGCTTCCCGGTCCATGCAGGCCAGACCGCCTATTTCGACAACTCCGGCAACCCGCCTGATGTTGAGGCAGCAGCCAACCAGCAGGACGAATTCGATGCTTTCGCCGCGACGCGTGACCGGCTGGAAGACGCTCCCCCGCCGCAATATGTCTCACCGGACATGGTGGGCTACGAAGATCTGAACGGCAATGGCGACTGGCGCAACACGCCGGACTACGGTTGGGTGTGGACTCCCCGCGTTTCGGCAGGCTGGGTTCCCTATCGCGACGGGCATTGGGCCTGGGTCGAGCCGTGGGGCTGGACGTGGGTGGACGATTCCCCCTGGGGCTTCGCCCCTTTCCACTACGGACGCTGGGCTTTCTTCAACAACAGTTGGATATGGGCTCCGGGCGCCGTAGCCGAGCGCGTCTACTATGCTCCGGCGCTGGTCGCGTTTGTGGGTGGGGGAGGATTCAGTGTGGGCGTCTCGATTGGCGGCGGAGGCGGGGGGCTGGTAGGCTGGTTCCCGCTCGGTCCCAAGGAAGTGTATTACCCGTCGTATCACGTATCGGACACCTATATACGCCAGGTGAACGTCACCAATACGCACATCACCAACATCAATGTCACCAACATCAACGTTACCAATATCACCTACGTGAATCGTTCTGCTGTCGTGGCGGTGCCGCAGAACTCTTTCGTTTCGGCTCAGCCTGTGCAGCGAGCGGTGGTGCACGTCGACGCTAACCAGATACGACAGGCCCAGATCATCGGAGCTGCGCCGAAAGTAGCTCCGCAGCAGGCTAGCGTTCTGGCGACCAGCAGCAATCGCCGGGCTTCCGCGCCTCCGGCCGCGCTAGCCAACCGTCCCGTAGTAGCCAAGCTGGCTCCGCCCCCGCGTGCGGTGCCTTTTGCCGCGAAGCAGCAAGCGCTACAGCAGCATCCCGGAGTTCCGGTGGCGCCCGCGCAATTACAAACCTTGCGCGCGCAAGTTGCCCGCCAGAATCCCACACCTGCACGCATGCAGGCCCAGCCGATCAACACGAAACAGGTCCACGCGATCACCCCGACCGTGAAGTCCACCCCGGCACCGACCTTTGCGCAGCGCAAAGCGCAGCCCGCGCCCACGCCCGCGAAACCGGCGGCCAACCAGCCGGCGACCCAGATACCGCATACCCAGCCCGCCGCCGTTCCGGCCGCGCATCCGCAAAGTGTTCCGGCGGCACGTCCACAGGCTGAGCCCCCAGTGCGGCAATCGCCTCCTCCGGCGCGTCCACAGGCTGAACCGCCAGTGCGGCAATCGCCTCCTCCGGCGCGTCCACAGGCTGAACCGCCGGTGCGGCAATCGCCTCCTCCGGTACACCAGCAAGCTGAGCCCCCGGCACGCCCGGCGCCTGCACCCCGTGAGCAGCGCCCTGAACCGGAGCATCCGCACGCTCCGCCACCACAGGCGAAGCCACAACAACACCAGACACCGCCGGCCAACAAGCCGCCTCCACCGAAGAAGGAAGAGAAGAAGACCGAGAAGGAAAAGCCGTAAGCTTACCCATCAGCTCGACCGCCCCAGTATCCGCACAGTTACGGTGTACTGGGGCGGTGGCGTCAGGTTCTCCTCAGTTTCAGGGCTAATCAGGATATCGAGTTTATTGGTGGACGGCGGGGGGCTCGAACCCCCGACCCCGGCATTGCGAACGCCGTGCTCTCCCAACTGAGCTAGCCGCCCACGCCTGTCTGCGACAACTACAATATATCATGATGGCCGAATCCGATCTCACCGGGCAACTCCAGAAGATGCAACGCGATTGGGACGAACGCGCGCGCGAAAATGCCCGCTTTTATGTCAATACCGAACGTCAGGATTGGAGCGACGCCGAGTTCTTTCACTCCGGCGAGCGGACCGTGGCGGAAGAGATCCTCACCGACATGATCAACATTTGTCAGGGCAAGGATCCCAAGAGGATGACCGTGCTCGAAATCGGCTGCGGCGCGGGCCGCGTTACGCGCGCTCTTGCCGGCGTTTTCGGCCAGGTCTACGGCGTGGATATCAGCGGCGAAATGGTACGGCAGGCGCGCGCCGCACTGGCCGACCTGCCCCATGTCCACATCTTTCAAAACAATGGGAAAGATCTTTCGGTGCTGGCCGGCACGCGCTTCGACTTCGCGTTCTCGTCCATCGTCTTCCAACACATCCCCAGCCGCGATGTCATTGAAAGCTATGTACGCGATGTCCACGCCAGATTGCGCCGCGGGCGGCTCTTCAAATTTCAGGTTCAGGGCGCAGAGACCCCCGATGCGGCCCCCGATGACACCTGGCTGGGCGCGACTTTATCGGAACAGGATGCGCGGGATCTGGCGGTGCGCAGCGGTTTCGAAATGCGCCATCATTACGGAGCCGGCAGCCAGTACTTCTGGCTATGGTTCTTTAAGCGGCAGTTTCTGGTGGACCGGTGGTACCGCGGCAAATACGAGTTCCTGGTTCAGTACCGGCGGTGGCGCGGGCGCGCCGCCAGGGCGTTGCGCCGCCGCTAGGAGCCCGATTTGCGCCGGTCCGCCCAGTATTTCTTCATACGCTTGGAAACCATCTGACGCTCGGCATCGGCCATGAACTTGCGGCCGCGGTGACCGCTCACGGTGAAGGTTCCGGTGTTGATCAATCCCTCCAGGGACTCGATCACCGACTCGATCCTCTTGAGTTCCTGGTGTAACTCCCGAATTACTTTATCCAAGTCCATGGGGTGCCAGCCAGCTCGACGATCCCCATTTCCGCGTATCAGCGGATTAAGAACGGCCAGTGCGGCGCAGGATGAAGTTTATAATGGAGCGCGGCAAAATACAATATCCCGCCCAGCACCGTTAGTACTATCGCGAGGATAATCAATACCTTGCCCCACGGAAATTTGCGTCCCTCGCGCTTGAGCACCAGCAGGTAACCGGCGAAGACGCCCACGTAGAACAGCAGGCACATCGGCGTGGCGAACAGCATCATGTTAAACGCGTCGGGCGTAGGGGTTACCACGGCCGCGATCACAAAAATCGCCAAAATCGCATACCGGCTGTGACTGATCAAGAACTTCGGCGTAACCACCCGCAACAAGGTCAGGAAGAAGATCAGGACCGGCATCTCGAATACCAGCCCGACGCCCAGCGTCACGTTGACGAAAAGATCGAAGTACTCCGCGATCGAGACCATCGGCTCCACGTAGTTACCGAGTCCGATGCCCAGCAGAAACGTCAATGCATAGCGGAAGGCGACGAAATAGGCGAAGGCGCCGCCCATAATGAAGAGTCCCGCCGAACCGAGCACAAAGGGGGCGGCGTAGCGGCGCTCGCGCTTGTACAGGCCCGGAGAAATAAAGGCCCACACCTGATACAGAACCCAAGGCGACGCGATGAAAACCGAACACAGGATCGGCAGCTTCACCCAGATGACATTGAACTGCTCCATAGGGGTGATGGCCTTCAGGGTGGGCGGATGGATGCCGAGCTTGGTCAGAGCGTCCACCGCCGGCATGGCCACCACTTTCCATACTTCCTGACAAAAGGTCAGGCTAAGCAGGAAAGCGACGCCAACGCCGGCCAGCATCTTCAGGATGCGGGAGCGCAGTTCCTCCAGGTGCCCGAGGAAGGACATGCGCAGCATCCCATCTTCTTCCTCATCGCCGGAATCCGGGGGATCGGGCGGATCCGGCGGGCGGCCTCCTCCGCCTTTAGTGGCGGTCACCGCGGTGACTCCTCCGGACGAAGGCGTCACTTTCCCCGCTGGAGGCTTAGCTCCATTGCCATCTTCGCGTAAAGACATCTATTGAGAACTATGCGCTATGTTCAGCCGCCGGTATACCATTGGCCGCGGACTCGGGGTGAGCGCCTTCGTGTAGCGCGCTGCCGTTAGGGACCGCTGCCGTTTCCGCATCGTGGGGGATGGCCCCCTCCGGTGCCGCGACGGATTGAGACTCAGCGCCCTCAATTGCGGATGCGCTGATGGTAGGGGTGGTGGTTACGGTGGAATCGTGCGGCTCGGCCGTGGATTGATAGTGGTGGTCCCCGTACATGCCCGAGTCGTATGAAGAATAATCGTAGCTGGAATTATTGAACTGGTAACCGCTGGTGATCTCCTTCAGTGATTCGTTTTCCCGGTCCAGACTTTTCATTTCGCGCTCGAAAGTGGCCTTCAGTTCGCTTTGCGCACGCCGGAACTCGGTCAGCGCTTTACCGAACATTCTGCCCAACTCCGGCAACTTCTTGGGGCCGAAGAGCAGCAGCGCGAGAAGGAAGATGAAACCCATTTCCTGAAAACCTATGCTACCCATCTGTTTCCTTCCTTAATCGGGAATTCACTCATTATGATATCACGCGCGCCGCATCTCTATCCGGCCGCGGCTTCGTCCAGTATGCAAACATCCGGCAAATTGCGGTAGCGCTCGCCATAATCCAGCCCGTAGCCCACCACAAACTCGTCGGGAATCCGGAAACCGACGTACGCCACGTCCACCGGGCGCTGCCGCCGCTCGGGCTTATCGAGCAGCGCGGCAATGCGAATGGAACGCGGCCCGCGCTGCTCGAGCACGTGCATGAGATAGTTCAGCGTCACGCCGCTATCTACGATATCTTCCACGATCAGCAGGTCGGCCCCCTCGACGGAACCATCCAGATCCCTGGTTAGCTTCACTTCTCCGGAAGTGGTCTTGCCCTTGCCGTAGCTGGAGATGCCCATGAAGTCCACACGGACTTCGCGATGCAGAGCGCGCGCCAGGTCAGCCAGAAAAAAGCAGGCGCCCTTCAAAATGCAGATGAGGTGGAGGGTCCCATTGGGATAGTCGCGATCGATTTGCGCGCCCATCTCGCGGACGCGTGCCTGGATCTGCTCCTGTGAGATCAGGACCCTCAGGGTCGGCAGCGCCACAGGCTCTAATCCGCGGCCTTGGCGCCTGGCGCCAGGCGCGTGCTCATGGGTCCCATGTGGATGTGGGCGCCCGTGGCCTTGCCCGGCACTGCCTGCCAGAACGCAAAATACGGGATATGCCGCGATTCCAGATAACGGAGCAGCCAGATCCCTTCCGGCTGGTCCGGATTCAAAGCTACGTCCACCCGGTTGCGGTGGTCGAAACCCAACGCGCGATGCACGGCCGTCTCTCCCATGGCGCTGACCGGCAGCGGTTTAGAGAAGCGGCGCTCGAAAGCCCCTGCGACCTGCTGAAACTCAGCGGGGGTGAAGACGCCGGCGCCATCGTAGCGCTGGAGGCTGCGCGGGGCATCCGCCGGCTGGGCCTCCGCCGCACGGTTCTGCTCGGCCAACGCCATGGCAGTGAGCTCATGGCAAAGATTGGCCCGCGATACCGCCAGATCGTACTCCTTGCTCGCGAAATCGGCCTCTTCGACAAGAGGCGTCAGCTCACCCGACGCCGCTACGCCCGCATCCACCAGGCGGCGAAGCTTTTCCAATTGATTGCGCCGCCGGTCCAGCCGCCGTTGCGCGGCAGCCAGCATCTCGCCGCTCTGCTCGTCGGTTAAATCGCGGCTGTACATGGTTCTCCGCAGCACCGCCATGTCCTGGGCATCCCCCAAAGCGTCTTGGGCCCGCTCCAATTGCGCGCGCGGCAGGGCTCCGGCCTCGACCAGCCCCCGCATTTTGTCGAGCTCCACTCTGGCGCGCGCTATGCCCGGGTCGTCCGCCTCGGGCGGGGCGCATGGGGCGCTCGCACACAAAAGCAGCGTACCGGCAGTCAAAGACAGGAGAAGACGCATGGGGCTTATCCCTATTGTAGTACGATACGGTCAGGGAGCGCGTTCTGACCAAGGTCGATCCGAAGCAAACCGATCCGCCCGAAAGCAATTCTTGGGAAGCCCCATCCTCGCTGATAGCCGTGCTGACAGCCGTGCGCGCAGCCGAATCCAAACAGGCCACCGATATCCGCGTGCTGGAACTTACCGGAGTTACCGCGTTCGCCGATTACTTCGTGATCTGCACCGGCGCCAACCAGCGCAACGTGCAGGCCATCAGCGACGAGGTGGGCCTGAAATTGAAACAGCAGGGTGAGTTGCCATTCAGCCTGGAGGGCTACCATCAGGCGGAGTGGATTCTGGCCGACTATGGCGATTTCCTGGTCCACATCTTTTCCCAGAAGGCGCGCCAGTATTATGACCTGGAGCGTCTCTGGCGCAGCGCCAAGGTGATCGAAATTCCGCCCGAGTGAAGATTTTCCTTTACTATATCGGCAAGCCCCGGGATCCTCACGCTAACGCCTTGGCCGCGGACTTCGCCGGCCGCGCGGCCCGCTATGGCACTTGCGAAATGCGGGAAATCCGCGCGGAGCGCACCGATCCATGGATCAAGCATCCTGCCGCGCGGCATATTCTACTCGACCCCGCCGGTAAGATGATGGACACCCGCGGATTCGTCGCCCTGATCGCTCAATCCGAGATGGAGGGCCGCGACCTGGTGTTCGTGGTGGGGGGTGCCGATGGCTTGCCACCCGCATGGCGGGCACGCGCAGACCTGCTGCTGGCGCTATCGCCCATGACTTTCCCGCACGAGTTGGCGCGCGCCATGCTTGCCGAGCAAATCTATCGTGCCTTCGCCACGTTGCGGGGCCATCCCTACCCGCGCTAACGTAAATCAAATCGATATGTCCTGGTTCAAAACGCAAAGCCCGGCGCCCGCCAAGGTAGCCAAGATCGACGATGCGGCGCGCAAGGTCCGCACTGAAGGCCTCTGGCTCAAGTGCGAGGGATGCCGGCAGATTATCTGGAAAAAGGATCTGGAGGCCAACTGGAACGTTTGTCCAAAATGCGCTCTGCATACGCGCATCGGCGCAGCCACCCGCCTGAAGCTGTTGTTTGACGGCGAATACGAGACCTTCGACGGCGGCCTGCGCTCCTCCGACCCGCTGGACTTCTTCGATTCCAAACCATACCTCGCGCGCCTGGACAGTATGCAGCAGGCCACTTCGCTCTGCGACGCTCTGATTTCGGCCGCCGGCACCCTCGAAGGCCGTCCCGTGCATATCTGCTCTATGGAAGCACGCTTCATCGGCGGCAGCATGGGTAGCGTGGTGGGCGAGATGATCACGCGCGCCATCGAGCGTTCCATCGCCCGCCATACCCCGCTCATCGTGATCTCGGCGTCCGGCGGCGCACGCATGCAGGAAGGCGCGGTGAGCCTGATGCAAATGGCCAAAATCTCGTCCGCGCTGATGCGCCTGGATGAAGCCCGCGTGACCTACATCAGCGTACTCACCGATCCCACCACCGGAGGCGTCACGGCCAGCTACGCCATGCTGGGCGACCTCAACATTGCAGAGCCCGGCGCGCTCATAGGCTTTGCCGGGCCGCGCGTCATCGAGCAGACCATCCGCCAGAAACTTCCCGATGGATTTCAGCGTTCCGAGTTCCTGTTGAAGCACGGCATGCTCGACGCGGTGGTTCCGCGCCTGGAGCTGAAAAGCTATATTGCGGCAGCCCTGCGCTTCTTCGGGGATTAGGCCCGCCCGCGGCCGCACGATGAACTATCCCGATTCGGTCCGCTTCCTGTACGCGCTGGGTAATGAGGTCATCACCGCCAAGCTGGGCCTGGAGCGCATCGCCGTTCTGGTCGCGGCTCTTGACCATCCGGAGCAAGCCTTTCGCATCGTGCATGTGGCCGGCACCAACGGCAAGGGTTCCACCTGCGCGATGATCGAGAGCGGCCTGCGCGCCGCCGGCCACCGTACGGGATTGTTCACCTCGCCGCACCTGGTCGAGCCGACCGAACGCATCCGCGTGGCGGGATGCCCTGTCTCCACCGCGCAGTTCGCCGCGGCGTTCGACCAGGTCCACGCCTGCGCGGAAACCCTGCTGCGGCAGGAGCGCATCGATTTGCACCCCACCTACTTCGAGACGGTCACGGCCATGGCGCTGCTCCTGTTTCGCGAGTATGCCGTGGAGTTCGCGGTGCTCGAAGTAGGTCTCGGAGGGCGCCTGGATGCGACCAACGCGGTGACGCCGGAGCTTTCTGTGATCACCCCTGTGGACTTCGATCACGAAGCTTTCCTGGGCAAGAGCCTGGCCTCCATCGCGGGCGAAAAAGCGGGGATACTGAAGCCCGGCGTACCAGCCATCTTCGCGCCCCAGCGCCCGGAAGCCGATGCCGTGCTGGTGGCGCGCGCCGCCGAGCTGGGCGTTCCCATCACCCGCAGCGCGTCAGTGACGATCTCCGAAATCGCGCTGCACGCCCGCGGCAGCGAGTTTATCTGGGCCGGCGCGCCGGTGAGCTGTCCCCTGCCCGGTGAGCACCAGATCGAAAACGCAGCTACTGCCATCGCCGCTCTGGATCGCCTTCGCATCCCGCGGGAGGCCATCCGCCAAGGCATCGGAGGTACAGTTTGGCCCGGCCGGCTCGAGCGGGTTGCGACGAATCCTGAAATCATACTGGATGGCGCGCACAATCCTGCCGGAGCCCGCGCCCTGGCCGCCTACCTGGATCGCTTCTACGATCCGGCGCGGGTCTGGCTAATCTATGGCGCCATGCGCGACAAAGCCGTGGCCGAAATGACTGCCATCCTGTTTCCGCGCGCAGACCACATCATCGTGACCGCTCCGGCGCAGGCGCGCGCGCTGCGGCCCGAGTCCATACGCGATCTCGCAGACCACCCCTCTATCGAGGTAGCCCCCCATCTGACTGCCGCCCTGGCCTGCGCCTCAGGAGCCGCCGCGGGCGATGCCATCTTCATCACGGGGTCGCTGTTCCTGGTGGGCGAGGCCCGCGCGCTGCTGCTATAATCCGCCTTCGGCCCCGCCATGTTCCTGAGCCGTCTACGTGCCTACCTGTTGATTGACCCCTTGATTATCCTGGCGACACTCGTTATGGGGACGATTTCGTTGGCCGCCTCCGCATTCGATCGGAGCGGCCGCGCGCAGCATCGTTTGGCACAAGCGTGGGCGCACATGGTGCTGGCGGTGAGTGGCGTAAGAGTGTGCGTCGAAGGACTGGAAAAGCTGCATGCCAATTCCAGTTACGTGCTGGTGGCCAACCACCGCAGTTATATGGATACACCCGCTATCCTGGCGCACATCCCCTTGCAGTTCCGGTTTTTTGCGAAGAAGGGTCTCTTCCGCATTCCCCTTCTCGGCGGCCATCTGCGCCGCGCGGGGCACCTGCCCGTGGTGCGTGGGAATCCGCGGGCGTCGCTCAAAAGCCTCAGCGAAGGTGCGCGATTGATTCGCGAGCGCGGTATCTCGCTGCTCTTATTCCCGGAAGGCGGCCGTATGCCTGCTGAGATGAGCGGGTTCAAAGAAGGCGCTGCCTATCTGGCGATGAAAGCAGGCGTGCCGGCCGTTCCCATTGGAATCCTGGGCACGCGCGAAGTCCTGCCTATGGGCTCATTCCACGTGCGACCCCATGAAGTCATCTTGCGGATCGGAGATCCGATTCCAACGGCTGACTTACAAATCCACGAGCGAGCGGAGCTGAACCGGATTTTACGGGAGAAGGTCGGCGAACTGATCGGGGAGTAGGGGTGGCGCAGCCCATCTAGGGGCGCCCGTCAAATTGAACATTCATGACGTAATGGTTCTCATACCCATTGCCACATCCGGCGGAGAACCCTAGATAGGCGGAACTTTGGCCGAGAATGCTACCGATGTCAATGGGGTAGCTGAGAAGGTTAGCAGGGCGCTTGGTGGACCCGTCGGAGACGGCCACATTGAGGCTTGTGCCGTCGTAGTCGATCCAGACGGACCAGACGTCGCCATTGTTCATGCAGCCAAAGCCACCCGTAGGTTGGCAGTTTGTAACTCCGTAGGGCGTTTGCGGGTCGATCCCAGTAATTTGGGCGTTTGTCAGGATTGCCACGTGGTTGTCGTTTATGTCGTAGGGGACGTTCTGGTAGTCATCGAACTCAACGGCAATACTGGGCGTAATACCCGGGTTTGTTCCGCAAGCCTGATAGCCCAGACCCCCACCGTCGCACCCAAGAGCAGTTGGGCCTTCAGTCTGGAGTACGAATGTCATTCCGTCAGACGCCTGGTAACCCGGGTCCGTCATCTGGAATTGGAAGAATACACTGAACGCATAGCTAGCGTTGAATTCGATTGGGCTCGACAAAAAGGCCGAGCCCGCCTGACTCGGCTGGTTAGGTGTCAGCCATAGCCGGTAGGTTCCGTTCGGAGTCTTCTGCAGTTTCGCAGATCCGTTAAGTGTCCATGGAGCCTGCGCGCCCCACATGGTGGTACCGCACAGGAGCATCACCGTCACAGCACCTACTAAGTTCATTGGTTGCACCTCCCTCTGGAAAGGCTATACGGCTCCGCACATGCTGTCAAGACGTGGACCTTCCAAAAGACGTTGAGGTTTAACTATTCGCACTGCGACGATCCAGATCGCGCCCCACCGGGCATCGCTCGTCTCCTCAGGGGACCTCAGTCAAGAGCCAAGTGTCATTAAGAGAGGGACCGGAACTGAATCCCCCGAAGATCATAACGCCCTTGGCGAGCGGGTTATAATCCATGCCCGCGGCGTAGCGGTAAGGAGGTATGTTAGACGGATAGATCTCCGTCCAGTTGCCGCCCTTCCACGCCCAGGTATCATCGAACAGAGCGCTTGGCGCAACGCCTCCGCCAAACAGCACGACCGAGCCCAAGTTGGAATCATAGGCCATGCACGCCAGTCCTCGCGCGGGCGGGGCGGATGTCGGAAACTGCTGGGTCCAGGTTTTTCCACCCCATAGCCAGGTGTCGTTGTAATGGGCGCTGCCGTCGTCGCCGCCAAGAAGAACGACCGACTTGGTCGGAGCGTCGTACGCCATCATAGGTCTACGCGGGGAAGGACTGGACGCCGGAAAAAGCTGGATCCACGTCTTGGCGACGCCATTCCAGGTCCAGGTGTCACTGAAATCGGTGCCGGCGCTGTTCAGACCTCCGAAGAGCACGACGGCCTTCGTTGCCGTTGAAGTCTGTCGTTCCGGTGCCTCCGAAAAGCACAATGTTGCCCGCCGCCCCGTCATTCGTCATTCCCGGGCCGGCGCGCGGGGATGGGGAAGTGGCGGGGGAGAGCTCGAACCAAACCCCTCTCCAAGCCCAGGTGTCGCCCACCGGCCCACTGCCGCCGAAGAGCACGGTTGACTTCGTCGCGGCATCATACGCCATGCCCATACAGCACCGGGCAGACGGAGCATGTGCTGACGACAGCTCGACCCAGTTCACCTGTTGAGCCTCCACCGTGCCTACGCCCGCCAGAACGGCAGCACCTACAAAAGAAGCGAACGCATTTGGTTAGGGACTCCTATCCCGCGAGATGATAGCACTTTCGATTGGACCGCGAACGCCACGAATCGTTGTGTGAAAATGGGTGGTGGATGGGTGGCCTTTGATCGTCGCTGACGGTATTTATTATGCGCTGGGGCTGACCGCGGCCGGGGTTCTAGTGGGGTATCTGGCAAACCCCTGGTTCGCCTTGCCACTATTCATTCTGGCTGCCTTCTGCCTGTATTTTTTCCGCGATCCCGAACGGCTGATTCCGGCCGGGCCGGTAGCCGTATCGCCGGCCGACGGCAAAGTGGTGGCGGTGAAAGCGGAAAGCGCCACCGAAAACCGGGTCAGCATCTTCCTGAACATCTTCGACGTTCACGTGAACCGCGCGCCCATCGCCGGCAGCATTGCGGACGTGCGCTATCAGAAAGGCCGATTTCTGGCCGCCAGCCGCGAGGAATGTTCGGCGCAGAATGAGCAGAATGTGGTGAGCGTGCGGGGCGACGGCTCCCGCGTAGTTTTCAAACAGATTGCCGGTTTGATCGCGCGCCGCATCGTGTTTCACAAGCGGCCCGGCGACGTGGTCGCCAAAGGGGAGCGCGTCGGTCTCATTAAGTTCGGGTCGCGCGTGGATGTGATCTTCGGGCCGGAGTGGGAGATCATGGTGCGGCCGGGAATGCGGGTTGCCGCAGGCTCCAGCGTCATTGCGCGCCGCCGGGACGCCGAGTGCCCTACGGCCGAAGACGATGCCACCGTGCCCGAGCTGGTGCCGGTCCATGCGCGGGCAACGCTGAAGCCCGCTGCACAGTGCTGACGCATGCTGAATAACCCGCCCATCGACCGGCCTTCCCCGGAGCGGCGCCCGCGCCGCGCGGCCTACGCGCTGCCTACGCTGTTCACCGCCGGCAATATTTTTCTCGGCTTCCTTTCGATTTTGCGTTCGTTTCGCGGCGCCATGCTGGCAGCCGCGGGGGCCAGCGGCGCCGAGGCACACTTCGAAATCGCGGCCAAAGCCATAGGCATCGCCGTGCTGCTGGATGGACTCGACGGGATGATTGCGCGCCTGACTCACACTACCAGCGATTTTGGCCGCGAGATGGATTCGCTGGCGGACGTGATCAGTTTCGGCATGGCGCCCGCGGTACTGGCATTCGCCTGGGGAGTGCAGTTTGCGGATAACGGTCTTGCGCCGCACTTCCAACGCCAGGTGTTTCAGGCAGGCTATTTCATTTCGTTCGTCTTTCTGGTGTGCGGCGCTGCGCGCCTGGCCCGCTTCAACGTCCAGAAAAATCCTTTGCCGAAGAACCCTGGCCGCCCGAACCGCAAATACTTCGTCGGACTGCCGATTCCCGGCGCGGCCGGCACCGTGGCCGCGGTGGTGTATGCCTGCGATGGCGAGCCGCTGCGCGCGTGGCCCTTCGCCCTGGTATGGATGGCGCTTCTGGTGCTGCTGGGCTTCCTCATGGTGAGCACCTGGCGCTACTACAGTTTCAAAGGCTTCAGCCTGCGCCGGCCGCGCACCCCTTTGATCGTGATACTGATCGGTTGCCTGGTTTTTGCCATCTGGAATTACGGTCATCTGGTGCTGCCGCTGATGGCCGCGTTGTACGTAGGCAGCGGGATCGCGACCCGCCTGGGCGGCCTCATCCGCCGCCGCTTGCGGCATGCCCAGACAGCGCCGCGAGCACCGGAGCATCAGATTGGCTAGCGCGCGCAATTGGGGGCTGGTGGGCAGCGACTCCCTCATGGGCCGCGAAGTGCGCAACCTGATCGCCGAGGGCGGCCTGCCCGTCGATCTGAAACTTATCGCGGCGGATGCGGAAAAGGCGGGCATCCTGACCGAACAAGGCGGCGAGCCCGCGCTGATTTGGGGAATGGATGAACAGGCGCTGCGCGACGCAGGAGTGGTGTTTCTGGCAGGCACGCAGGAATCCACCGACCAGGCGCTGGCGCTCATAGGAGACGCGCCCGTGCTGGTCGATCTTACGCACGCCACCGAAGATCACCCGCGCTCGTGCATACGGGCGCCCTACGTGGAGCCGCCCGGATTTCGCGCGCCGGAAGACGCCGTGCACTCGATCGCGCACCCGGCGGCCATCGCCATCGCTTTAATCCTGCCGCGGCTGCACGCCCGGTTTCCGATCAGGCGGTCGCTGATCCATATCTTCGAGCCTGCCAGCGAGCGCGGCATGCCCGGTGTAGAAGAACTGCAGCAGCAGACGGTCAGCCTGCTGTCGTTCAAGGGCATGCCGAAAAAAATCTTTGACGGGCAATTGAGCTACAACATGCTGGCGCGCTATGGCGAAGAAGCGCCGGTATCGCTCGAGACCCTGGAACTGCGCATCGAGCGCCACCTGGCTACACTGCTCTCGCGCGCCGCACCTGCGCCGATGCCGTCGCTGCGGCTGGTACAGGCGCCGGTCTTCCACGGCTACAGCCTTTCCTTGTGGCTCGAATTCGTGGACAATCCGGGAGTCGAAGCAGTCGAAGCGGCGCTGGCCGGCGATCATGTGGATGTAAGGCACTCCGACCTGGACCCGCCCAGCTCCGTCGGCATGGCCGGACAGGATGGTATCGCTGTGGGCGCGGTGACCATGGACCGCAACGCCGGGCAGGCCTGCTGGTGCTGGTTGGCGGCGGACAATCTTCGCCTCGCCGCGGAGAATGCCGTAGCGGTGGGACGCCAGTTTTTATGAGAAGCCTGGTCCTCTTTTGGGCGGCCCTGCTGGCAACGTCCGGTTGCGGGTACCACGTGGCAGGCAAGGCCGATCTGATGCCCGCGACCATCAAGACTATTGCCATACCCGCGTTCGGCAACAACACCATCCGCTACAAGCTGGCCCGCGAGCTGCCCACCGATATCACGCGCGAATTCATCTCCCGCACGCGCTATAAAATCGTGACGGATCCCAATGCCGCCGACGCCGTACTGACGGGATCGCTGGTCAATTTCATCTCTTACCCGATCATCACGGATCAGGCCACCGGGCGGGCCACCGCGGTGCAGGCGAGCGCGTTTATCAAGGTCACCCTCACCGAGCGCGCCACCGGCAAAGTATTATTCACCCGGCCGTTGTTCGAAGTGCGGGAGCGCTATGAGATCAGCGAGAATCCTGGAACGTACTTCGACGAAAGCGGCGCCGGAATGGCGCGCTTGAGCAAAGACGTAGCGCGCGACGTGGTGACGACCATCCTGGAGAATTTCTGACCGTATGACTCCCGCGCAGTTCCTCTCGCGCATGCAGCGGCGCGAAGTGGCGCCGGCCTATCTGTTCCTCGGCCCGGAGGCTTACCAGCGCAGGCGCGCGCGCGAGGCCCTGCTGCGGGCGGTGCTGGGGGAGGCGGACCGCGAGAGCTCGCTCACCGAATACGATCTGGCCCACACGGCTCTGGCGGAAGTGATCGACGATGCGCGGACGCTCTCGCTATTCGCGGCCGAACGGGTCATCATCGCGGGCAACGCCGAAGCTGCCCTGCCTCACACACGCGGCGACGATGATGCCGCGGACGGCGAATCCCCGGCCCGGCCCGCGGATGCGTTGTCGGCTTACCTGAAGAGTCCTACGCCCGGCGTGGTGCTGGTCTTCAACGCTCCGCGCTTCGATTTCGAGGGCGACGATAAGAGAAAGCAGGAGCGGGTACGCAAATTCTACGCGGCCGCGGGCGATCCTGTTGAATTCAAGCGCGCGTCGGTCGACGAAGCGCGCAGGGAAGGCGCGGCGATGGCGCGACGCGCGGGTCTGAACATCGGCGCGGATGTGTTGGAGCTACTGGTGGAAGCGCTGGGCGCCGACCTGGCGCGCATCGCCGTAGAGGTGGAGAAGCTATCATTATTCGCCGGCGCGCGGCCGGTGAGCGTCGAGGATATCGCCGCGCTGGTGCCCGATGCGCGCGTCTCCACTATTTTCGCGCTGGTCGGCACGCTGGGCCGGCGCGATCGTTCCCGGTCGCTCGAGATCCTGGACACGCTTTTCCGGGATGGCGAGTATCTGCCGCTCGCGCTCTCGTTTTTATCCGCGCAGTTCCGCGCCGCGCTGGTGGCCAGGGAAGCCAGCTTGCGCAGTCCGCAACAGATCCAGGGACACTTCGCCAAAATGGGAGTGCAGATGTGGGGCGCGCGCGCCGAACAGGTTTACCAGACTGTTTCGAAGTTTTCGAAACCGCAACTGGAACGCGCCATGGAGCTGCTTTTCGAGGCGGATCGGGATTTGCGCAGCGCACGCCCGGACGACCGCGTGGTCATGGAGCGATTTATACTGCAGTTGACTGCGTGACGGGCTATGCCGCGGCCGGGGAGAGTTTCTTAATGCTGAGGTGCAGCTTCGACTTGTAGCGCGCAGCGGTGTTCTTCTTGATAATCGCGGATTTGGCGGCGCGGTCGATCAGAGAGAAGGTGGCGGGCAGCAACTCTGTGGCAGCCTTGGCGTTTTTGGAGGTGATCGCACGCCGCATGGCGCGGATCTGATGGCGCAGCCGACTCCGGTATTGGCGGTTAAATTCCGTGCGCCTTTCGTCTTGTCGGACCCGCTTCAGCGCGGAAAAATGATTAGCCATTCGTAACAAACAGAATAACGCAGGGGCCGTTGCCGGGTCAACCTGGCTATGCGGCCGGGTACCCGGCCAATTGGTCCAGATCCATGTTCCCGCCCGATAAAATCACGCCGGCATTGCGTATTTCGGGTGGTAATTTGTGAAACAACAGGGCCGCTGCACCAACCGCCCCGCTCGGTTCAACCAGGATCTTCAGTCGCGTAAGCAGAAACTTTACCGCCTCGCGGATCTCCGCATCGCTCACCAGCACAATGCGCTCGACCAGCTTATGCATGATCGGAAAGGTAAACGCGCCGGGCTGGGTAGCGCGCAAACCGTCGGCAATGGTTTGGGGCAGGGGGATGGAGCGGCGCTCGCCGGCCTGGAACGAGAGGAAGGTGTCGTTGCCATCCTCCGGTTCCACGCCAAAAATCCGAATATCCGGGCGCAGATCCTTCGCCATAGTCGCGCTTCCGGAAAGCAGCCCGCCCCCGCCAACGGGAGCCAACAAGGCATCCAGGTCCGGCATTTCTTCGAAAAATTCGAGCGCCGCGGTGCCCTGGCCGGAGATGATCGCCGGATGATCGAAGGGCGGCACCAGCGTGGCGCCGGTTCGCTCCAGAAGCTGCGCGGCAAGGGCCTCGCGGCTTTCGCGGAGGCGATCGTAAAGCACGGTATGGGCGCCTTGCGCGCGCGTAGCCTCCAGCTTGGATCGCGGTGCGTCGGCGGGCATCACGATGGTGGCGTTTGCGCCGGCATAACGCGCCGCCATGGCTACCGCGATCGCGTGGTTGCCCGAGGAAAAGGCCACCACCCCGCGCGGCAGATCCGCTGCGGGGATCGACAGGATCATGTTGGATGCACCGCGAATTTTGAATGCGCCGCCGGTTTGCAGATTCTCGCATTTGAAAAAGACGCGCATGCGCGCGGCTGCGTCGAAATCCGCCGAGGTGAGAATCGGAGTGCGCCGGGCGAGCGGACGTATGCGCACAGCCGCTGCGCGGACACTGGCGGGAGTGACGTGTTCGCACATGCGGCGATTATAGTTCCTCGTCGGCGAGCAGCCGGAGAAGTTCCTCGCGCGAAACCAGTTCCACGGTCACGCTAACGCGCCCACCCTCGGGAACGTCGAGCGGCTGGGTGCTACGTTCAAGGGCCTTCAGCAGATCAGGCCTTTGCTGGAGAATCCAGGGGTTGGGAGCGTCGGTTGCCAGCACGCGGTAGCGGCCCGGCGGAAGACCGGCCACGCCGACCTGGCTGCCGCCTATCCCCATACGTTCCAGTCCGCTACCCAGACGGTCGAGGTCCTCTGGAAAAACGAGCACGGAAGCCTGCCCACCTGCGGACAACCCGGTGACCGCAATACTAATGTCTGCCGTTTTCCCTCCCACCGTCACCTGCAGCGGGCCGGTAGCGCCGGCGGCGATCTGAAAATCGTAAGGCGACACCTGCTGGCCGCCCAGCGAAAGAGACTTAACGTATCCGGAAGTGTTCAGCGTCAAACGCCAATGGCCGGGCATGGCGCCGGTCAGCGTGAATGTGCCGTCCTTGTTAACCTCCGCATGCGGCTGCGGCTGAAAATGGTCTGGCCGCACAGGCATCAGAAATATCTGGGCGTTTTGCGGTGACGGATGTTCGTCGGTATCGAATTGTACGCTACCTTTCAGTTCGACGCCCGTCGAGAGGACAAGGTCAACGGGCTCGGGCGGCGCTGCTCCGATCTCGATCGTCCGCTGGGCGTATGCCTCGTGGGCGCCCCCGCCGCCGCTAAGCGCGATCAGACGATAGGGGCCGGGCATCACCCCATGGATCTGGAAAGCCCGGCTGCGCGGGTCTATGCTGGAAGGAAGCTGCATCAGATTCCGCATCAGGGGATTGGCCGGCTGCAGCATCACCATCGCGTCGGACGGCCCTTCGGGATCAGTGCCGGCGACGGTCCCGCGCAGCGTGAACGCGTGAGTACGGCGCACCTCGAAATCGATCCCCTCCAGATTCGCTCCCGCGCCCACCGCCAGCTTGGTAGCGGTCGAGGGGTCGAGGCCACCTCCGTAAAACTGCGGCGCATAACCCTCATGAGGCGTACGCGGATCTCCGCGCGGCAGCAGCGGGTGTGGGGCGGGCAACTCGCCGCCGCAGCGTGCGAATAAATAATAACGGCCGGGAGGCAGGTCGGAAATCCGATATTCGCCTTTATCGCTGGTTCCCATCCCGCCGGCCTTAATGACCAATGTGCGGTTGCCTTGCTCATAACCTGGCTGGACGGCGGTTACGCTGCAGTTGCGCACGGCCACGCCATCTTCATTCAGGATGCGCCCGCTGATCGAGCCGCCCGGCACCAGCGCGACTTCGACTCCTTTCTTAGTTTCATCTGTCCCGAGGGTGATCTGAACATTGGGGTCCGCGCTCAACGAGCTTTGCGCCTGGTTATATCCGGACTTGGCGCCGTTAAGCCAATAGGTACCGGCCGGAAGCTCCCGGAAGAGGAATCGCCCGCTGGCATCCGTGACTACCGTGGGCTCTGTTTGCCGGGACCCTCCCAGGGTAACTTTGCACTTCCTGAGCGGGTCGTGCGTCGCGGCATCCACTACCGTACCTTCAATCACCCCGTGGCCCGTGGGTAGGGCTGCGGGAGCAGGTGGCGGCGGCACAAGCTTTTGAAGCTGAGCCATGGCAGCGAAAGGCAGCCATAGAGCGAGAGAAGCGCGCGTCACCTTCCGTTCTCCACCGCTACCTGGCCGGCCTGGATCAGCGGCACTTGCCTGGTCACACGGCCGCCTTCCGGCACATCGAAAGCTTCGGCCAACTTTTGCAAAGCCTTCATAAAACCCGGATCCCCGTACGAAGCAGGATCCAGTTCCTCGAAAGCGTACAGCTTATATTGCCCCGGCGTCACGGATTTAAACTCGAAATGGCCGGTATCGTCGGCGAGTGCGATCGCATAGTAACTCAACACGTGTTCGTATTTGCCGGCCGGCGCCAGCAGCACCCTGGCCCTGGCGGACTTGGGCGCGTCCTGCGGCACCATGACCGTGCCCGCTACGCGTGCGCCGCGCGTGCTGAGGACGATGTGCAAGGGCTCGCGCGTGTTCGCCGTAATGGTCATGTCGTCGTTCAGCACGTCTTGATCGCCCAGGAGCATGGCCTTGATGTAGCCTTCGTGTGGAACCGGTTGCACATTGATGTCCCAGATTCCCGGGAATACGTCGGGAATGGTGAATGTGCCATCCGGTTTCACTTCCGCGGCCGGCTGCGACCGCACCGGCAGCGAGTCGCCGGAGATCAGCGTCACCCGAAAGGGGCCAGCGGGACGGTCGCCCTCACCCTCGATATCCACACGGCCGCTCAGGTCAATGCCGCGATCGAGGTGGAGCGAAATCTCCTGGCCCGAGGGCGGCAGGTCTACGCGATCCGTGGCGCGATACTCGCGGCCCTGCACGGAGAATGTGGCTACGATCAGGTAAGGACCAGCGATCAGAAAAGGAAACTCGAAGTTGAACTCGGGGGCAATCGCCTGGGTGCCCATGTTCTGATACTGACGGTCGGGGACGTCTTGTGCAAAGGCCTCGATCTGTACGCTCGAGTTGGGCTGCGCATTGTCCGGAACCACGACCTTGCCGCGCAGAGGAGCCACCGCCCTGGCGGTGAGATGAAAATCGATGCCCTCGACCTGTTTGCCCGGGGCCATCAGGAGAGGCGCGGCGGCAGACAGCCGGCTGGTGCCAGGATAAAGATCGAGCGCATACATTTTCACCGGCACGGGTTGATCCATCACGGCTTCGGGCTGAATGAGCGCAGCAGGCTCCTGGGGCGGCAAGGCCATGATCACGTACTGGCCGGGGAGCACGTCCGTTACACAATAACGGCCGCTCTGGTCCGTACTTGCCCAACCGACGCTCTCATAGGTAGGCTTGTGACGCTCGAAGCCCGCGCGCAGCAGACGAACCTGCACGTTGGACAAAGGATCGCCATCCGGATCGAGCACTACGCCGGAAACAGAGCCCAGCGGGCGCAGCCGGAAGGTGATTCCATAGCGGCCATCGCCGGCCGCCAGATTCAGCGTACCGGGCGGGCGCGCGGGAGTGCTGGCCCCGAACGAGGCGCGCTGGAAGCCATCCATACTCGCACGCAGACGATATTTTCCCGGTGGGATAGCAGTGAAGCCGAAGACGCCGTTTGACTCGGTGAAGGTCACCGCTTCGAGAGGCGGCGTGTCGAGCGTGGAGAGGGTAACCACCGCGCGCCGGAGGGGCGTGCCCGTAGCATCGTTCAGCACCACGCCGCTGACCGCCGCATACGGCCCCGGTGCCGCCAGGGCTCGCGCGAAACTCCCTATTGCGAGCCATGCGATCGCGAGATGGAGCCGGGCGTTTCCCATGGCTCGTAGATCAAATTATCGGACTTCCAGCTCTTGCGGCTCATACCGCAGCGGGCGATCCAGAACCATTTCGAAGGTGGTCCCCTTCGGCAGCACCAGATCCGGTCCGTGGGAGAGCAGCACGCCGGCCAACCCGGCGGCGGCGCCGCCCGCCGCACCTATGCCGACGCCCATGCCGGCATGTCCCGCGGCAGCGCCGGCGATCCCGCCCACCGAAGCTCCCGCGGCGGTGGTCTCGCCGACCGTCTTTGCCTCTCCCGCCTTGTTGCCATCGCCCTGGATCTTGCCTTCTTTGCGATCCACTTCGCCTGTATCGGAGCTATCCAGGCGGGACCGGAAATCGCGCGTGACGCCGTTGGGCAAAGTCAGAGAGTCGAAGCGCAGAAACAACTCTGCCTTATTCTTCATGTGGCTTGCGCGCTTAACCTCTGTAACGGTTCCGGTCACATAGCTGCCGCGCGGTATGACGACGCGCCCGTTCTGCGTGACCGGGAAGACCGTTTCCAAATAGACGCGATCGCCCGCGGAGCTGTGCCTGGTATTCAGACTGTTTAACAGCCCGAGCGGAATTTTCGTGCCGGTCTCGATGACGAACTCGGCCGGCGTCGCCGGCGGGACTGCAGCGCCAGGCAAGGCGGCTACCGCGGGCGTGGCCTTCGGCAGGGCGGCCAGACGTTCCTGGCTTTTGTAAACCAGCGTCGCCTCGACGTCGGTAGAGCCCCGCTGAACAGTACGGTTGATGGTCAAAACCGTGCGGTCCGCGGACAGCGTCCACCTGTCCATCACTACATAGTGCTGCGGTCCGCTTACCAGCGTATTAATGAGCAATGCCGAGCCCTCCCACTTGGCCAGGCTGTTCATGCTGGAGTCTCTTATCTGGTACTTACTTTCTACTCCGTCGATACGATAGATCCAGACCGTGCCGGTATCTGTGCACCGTATGGTGTCACCTTGCTGTGTGATCGTCAGGAGGGCGCCGGGCGCAGCGGGCAGGGCCAGTAAGTTGCTTTGGCGTGGAACAAGGGTCCAGTTTCCTGAGAAGTCCCGCGCGGGATTCTCCGTACCGGCGAATAACCCAAGCCGCAGAAGGAATAGAGCGGTTGTCAAGCGCGCGAACGTCACTGTACCTGATTATATCCGGAAAAGCGGCGTGTTCCCGCGATTTGTCTCTCTCATGCACAACTCTATTGTTATCAGCGTGCTGAGTCAGATGTGTAACGCATGTGACGTTCCTTTCTGTGAGGGCCGTAACCGTGGGAGGGAAACCTTCGCCAGTACAATGAGTTCACCCGGCCGCACCCCTGAGTATGTTCTTCTTCAAAACTTGTATGGACCGCAAAATATGTATTCTCACGCTAGCCTTGCTGGCGGCTGTGGTGTCTCAGGCGCAAACGGTTAAACCACCACCCCCAACGGCGGCCAAGCCTATTCGTCCCTCTGCAAACGGTGGAACCGTCGCCGGCACGGTGAAGGACGCCTCTGGCGCGATCATTCCCGGCGCCACCATAGTTCTGACCGACGAGAATAGCGGCACGCAGCAGGCGAAGACGGGGCCGGATGGCGCGTACAGCTTCCGCGGCGTTCCTCCCGGCACCTACTCGGTTTCGGCAACTTTCCAAGGCATGGCGCAGGCTGGGGGCGTGGCGGTTCTAGTGAGTGCGGCACAGGTTGCGCGTGGCGATGTGGTCATGAAACCGGCCGAGGTGAAGCAGGAAGTTACCGTGGCCGAAGAGAATACCAGCCAATTGGGATTGCAGGCTTCGCAAAACGTCGATGCGCTGGTGTTCAAAGGCGCCGACCTGGCGGCGCTGCCGGACGATCCCGACGACTTGCAGCAGGATCTGCAAGCCCTCGCGGGTCCCTCCGCCGGCCCCAATGGCGGTGAAATCTACATCGATGGATTTTCGAGCGGCCGCCTGCCGCCCAAGGAGTCTATCCGCGAGATCCGCATCAATCAGAATCCGTTTTCCGGCGAGTATGACAAGCTCGGGTTCGGACGCATCGAGATCTTTACCAAGCCCGGATCCGACAAATTTCACGGCACGGCTTCTTATGACATTAGTGATGGAATCTGGAACGCGCGCAATCCGTTTCTCACCGTTTCGCCGCTCCCGGGCTTCCGCTCTCAGACCTATGGCGGGAATGTGAGCGGCCCCGTTAACAGTCGCGCCAGCTTCTTCATAGATTTTGAGAGGCGCCAGATCGATGACAACGGCATCCTGAACGCGATCGACCCGCTTACCTTCCAGTCCGACCGGGGATTCACTCCGACCCCGCAGCAGCGCACCACCGTCAGTCCGCGCATCGACTGGCAACTGAGCACGAATAATACCTTGAGCGTGCGTTATTCGTATCTGGACCTCGACAGAGATGTCTGGGGCGTGGGTCTCTACAATCTTCCCGGCAGCGGATACAGCTACACGCAGGGGCAGAACCTGGTACAGATTACGGAAACGGCCGTCCTGTCTACCATCGCGGTGAACGAGACGCGTTTTCAATACAACCGTTACATGACCGATGAAACGGCGCAATCCGATACCCCGCAGGTGACTTTGCCGAGCGCTTTCGTCTATGGGGGCGCGGGCATCGGACACACCACCATGGGGGATAACAACTACGAGCTGCAGAACTATACGACCGTGACCCACGGCAAGCATACCATCAAGTTTGGGGCGCGCGAGAGAGACGATAGCCTGCGCTACTATACGCCGTCAAACTTCAATGGAACGTTCTCATTCCCGAGTGTGGCCGCTTATCAGGCCGGCCAGCCCAACCTGTTTACCATTAATACCGGCAACCCCATCGTCTCCTCGAACATGTTCGACATTGGCGCGTTCGTAGGGGACGACTGGCGGGCCACCTCCGCTCTGACCATAAGCGCCGGCCTGCGGTGGGAAGGTCAAACCAATATTCACGATTGGCATGACGCAGCTCCGCGCTTTTCCTTCGCCTGGGCGCCGGGCCGGCCCGGCGGAAGAAGCACTCCGAAGACCGTGATCCGGGGCGGCTTCGGCGTATTCTACATCCGCTATCCCAACGTGGATCAACTCTACACCAAGCAATATAGCCCCGCAAACCAGATTTCTTACGTCGTGTCAGATCCCTCCTTCTTCTATCCGAATGGCTTGCCTCCCGGCTTTCTTTCCACGCTGCCGGCCGTTCAGAATTCCGCCCAGTTCATCGCCGGCAACGATCTGCGCGCGCCCTATCTGATTCAGAGCGCGATCGCTGTCGAGCGGCAGCTAACTCGCAAGACTACTCTTTCCGTGAATCTCACAGACACGCGCGGCGTGCGTCAGTATGTGACCAGCGATATCAATGCACCCATGGCCAATGGTCTGCGGCCTAACGAAAGCTTGGGAGATATCTATCAGTATCAATCGGGCGGTCTGTTGAAGCAGTTACAAGTCATCACCAGAGTGAATAGTCAGATCGGAACTCGCGTGTCTGTGGCCGGAGCCTATATCTGGAGCACGGCGCACAGTAACACCGATGGCACGCTTTGCGCGTCGACATATGGCTGCGGCACATCCACTCCCGTCAACCAGTACGATTTGAGTGAGGAGTGGAGCCGTGCCGCCCTGGCTGTCACCAATCGCATGTTCCTGTTCGGATCGGTAATGGCGCCGCTCAAGATTCAGCTTTCCCCATTCATCCTGGCCAGTTCCGGCGTGCCCTTCAACATTACTACGGGAGGAGACTACCTGGACGATGGCATCTTGAACGCCCGGCCGTCCATCGCCAGCGGTCCCGGGCCTGGAATTGTGGCCACGCCCTATGGATACCTGAATCCGGATCCGCAACCCGGCCAACCGCTACTTCCGCGCAATTACGGCACAGGCCCGTCCACCTTCAGCGTGAATCTACGCTTCAGCCGCACATGGGGATTCGGCACCACGAAATACGAAGGATCGAGCGGCGGAGCGCGCGCCAACGCGGGCGGCGGCGGACGGGGCGGAGGTTTCGGAGGTTTTGGTGGCGGCCGCGGTCCGGGCGGACCTTTCGGCGGCACATCCACCGAGCATCGCTATAACCTGACGCTCTCCATCAGCGCGCGCAACATGTTCAACCATGTGAACTACAACCCACCGGTGGGCGTGATGGGCTCGCCCTTTTTCCTGCAGTCGACGGGGATCTCAGGCGGATTCGCCGCCGAGCAAACCCCCACCGACAACCGGCGTATCGATCTGCAGTTGCGATTTCAATTCTAATTCCCGCAGTTAAGCCGCGCCGATCCGTTGGCCGATCGCGCGCGAAGCCGCGAAGATATCCGCAATGCGGACCACACCGCCCAGTCGATACTGGCCCACGGCGAGCATGCCTGCCGACGCTATACATCCGCACTCCCGGCACACCGGTTGCCCACCGAACTGGCAAGGCGTGACGCGCGACTTCATGTCGGCCGAGTAGCAGGCTGTCACTTGGGCGAAAATACATTCCCGCGGAGAGTTGGGCGGATCGCGGAGGGCTGCCAGGACCGAAGGCGGCAGGTCCACCTTCGCAAACTGGTCTCTCACCCGCGCGAGCTCTCCGACGGCTGCCATACGGTCCTCCGGAAGCAAGCGCTCATCGGAGCTTTCGCCCTCTTGCGGCGTGTAGAGGCTGAACCAGACTTTGCGCACTTCGCCGCGCTCGGACCAAAAGCGGGCAAACTCTTGCAGGTAACCTGCCGATCGCGCAACGCGCAACATTTGCCGGGTCACAGTGCAATGCACAATTACCTGATGGTGGGCGATATTTTCCAGAATGCGCTTGTAGGTCGCTGGAAAGCGCCTCTTGTCATGCTCCGGCTGGAGCCCATCGATCGATACAACCAGGTGCAGATTGCCGAGCTTATTCCACTCGGCGGGAATCGCTCGTACTGCGCTGGTGACTAACTGCACTTCGATTCCAAGCCGGTCCAGTTCCGGCAGCAGCTCATGCAGCTCATGCAACCGCACCAACGGCTCGCCTCCCACGATCGACAGATGCAGAGGCCGAAGCCGGCGGACCAGTTCCAGCACTTCGTCGACCAGTTTGGCTCCGCGGAAATCGCTAAGCTGCCGAAGCTCCATTCCGTTGCCCAGGTGATCCGGCTGATACGCGTAACAGCCCGGACAATGTAAGGGACACTCCTTGGTAATCTCGATGGAGAGGAGGGGCGTCCTACCCTGCAATATGCGAAACCAGCCTGGAAAGATATCGCTACGTTTCATGGTTGTTTGGACGATCCCGGGACGCAGTCCGATACGCCCGATGCGTGGATTTCCATTTTACCTCTTCAAACTGTGAGCTCGTGCTCAAGCCGTGCGTGCGTCCAATACTTCGCGCACCCTGGCGAGCAGAGCGTCCGGCGTGAATGGCTTATTCAGAAACTCTCTTCCGACTGAACTCGCTTGGGCGCCGATGTGGCTGTCACGGTATCCGGACATGTAGAGAATCGCCAGCTCAGGATTTCTGTCGGACAATCGCTCCCCTAGATCGAGGCCGTTCATTTGCGGCATAACCACATCGGTCAGCACCAGATCGATTTTGTGGGAGTTCTTCTCATACGCCGACAGAGCGGCGACGCCATTGCTGGCTTCAATCACGTCGTATCCACCATTCCTCAGCACGGCATGGACCAGCGTCCGCACACCCTCTTCGTCATCTACGAGCAAAATTGTCTCCGATCCCTTGGGTGTCACGGGCCGCCTCGACTTCTGCGTATCAGCCGCCTCAGTCACGCGGGGCAGGGAGATCTCGAAGATGGTGCCACAGTTCACCTGGCTGTAGACGGTGATGTCCCCATCGGCCTGTTTCACTGTGCCATAGACCAATGAGAGGCCCAGCCCGCTGCCCTTGCCCTGCTCTTTGGTAGTAAAGAACGGCTCGAACAGCCGCGTACGCGTTTCGGCGTCCATCCCTATGCCCGTGTCGCTGACCGCCATCAGGATGTAGGGACCCGGTTTGACGCCGGCCTTCTTGGCAGAGGACTCGTCCAGCTCGACCGAGGCTGTTTCGATAACCATCCTTCCTCCATTGGGCATGGCCTCCCGCGCATTGGTGGCCAGGTTCAGGATGGCCTGCTGCATCTGGGGAGTGTCCACCCTTACGCGGCCGAGCGACGGACCGGGGAGCACAATCAGCTCTACGGCTTCGCCCAACAATCGCCGCAGCATCGGCTCCATGCTGGCGATGAGGGCGTTCAAATCGATCGCTTTGGGCTCGGCCGACTGCGCACGGCTGAACGCCAGAAGCTGCCGCGTCAGACCGGCTGCGCGCTCCCCGGCGTTCAGAATCTCGTCGGCGAAGCGCCGCAGCGGGCTGCTGACAGGGATTTGCGAGCGCAGCAATTCGCCATAGCCCGCGATGACGGTCAAGACATTGTTGAAGTCGCCAGCCACGCCACCCGCCAGCCGGCCTACGGCATCCATCTTGCGGGCGTGACTGAGCTGCTCCTCTAATTGACGGCGGCCGGTGATGTCGCGGAACAGCAGGATGGCGCCGCGCAGCCTCCCACGTTCGTCGCGTAGCGGCGCAGCGCTCTGTTCAATCAGGATTTCGGTTTTATCTTTGGCAATCAGCAGGACAGGGCTCGCGCGGTGCGCAGGCGCGCCCTCGCGGAGGGCTTGCCCAACCAGGTTTTCCACGGGCTCGCGGCTGCCTTCCTCGACCACCTGCAGCACCTCGCCAATGGCCTTGCCCATGGCCTCGGCGCGCCTCCAGCCGGTGAGAACCTCGGCCACAGGATTGAGAAAAGTGATGCGCGCCTCGCGATTCGTGGCGAGCACTCCATCGCCTACGCTCGACAGCGTGGCCGTTAGCATACTGCGGCTGCCAAGCCATCCGGAAATCAGCGCGGTAGCTCCGGCCGAGATGATCATAAATGAAAACATCCCGATCAGGATATTAATCCCGCCGGCGTACCACGGCCCGTGCAAACGCACCAGCACAAAACCGACTGCGGCGGTCGCGAGCGCCGTCGCCGTGTAACCGCCTACACGCCCGTAATACCACGCGCTGGCGAAGACCGCTGCGAGAAAGGGTAGATAGAAGTTCGGCTCCAGCAACGGCCGCAAGAGCAAAGATACGAGCAAGGCGATAGCGCTGACGAGCAAGGCGAAGACACTGCTATGGAGAGGCGAATCCTTGAGCTGGAACACGAGACGCTATTTCAGAATACTATACCCCTAACTCCCGGGCGCTTCAGCCGCGACGTCAGCCCATAGGAAGCTGATCCAATCGGCATCGTCCTCTATCTGTTGGTTCACCGGCTTACCGCCCGAATGGCCCGACTTAGTATCATACTTTAACAAGACAGGCCGATCTGACCCCGTGGATGCCTGCATGAGCGCGGCCATCTTACGAGCATGCAAGGGATCCACGCGCGTGTCGAAATCGCCCGACATAAACATCACCGCCGGGTACTTCACGCCCTTCTTCACATTCTGATACGGCGAATAGCGGAATAGATAAGGGAATTGTTGCGGGTCGTCCGCGGAACCGTATTCAGTTACCCAATAGCTGCCTACCTTGAACTTTTGATAGCGCAGCATGTCCAGCAGAGGATAACCGCAAACCGCGGCTCCGAACTGGTCGGGACGCTCGGTGATGGCCGCGCCCACCAGCAGGCCGCCGTTGGATGCGCCCTCGATCGCGATCATGCGCGGCTGGGTGTAATGGTTTGCGGCCAGCCATTCAGCCGCGGCGATAAAGTCGTCGAAAACGTTCTGCTTCTTTTCGAACATTCCGGCGCGGTGCCACCGCTCGCCGAACTCGCCGCCCCCGCGCAGGTTGGGCAGAGCGAATACGCCGCCCATTTCGGCCCACACCGCGGCCACCCGCGAAAATACGGGCGTTTCGCTCGAGGCAAATCCGCCGTAGCCGGTCAGCAACACGGGGCGGGCGCCGTTAGCCTCGAGACCCTTACGGTTGACCAGGAACATAGGCACGCGCGTCTTGTCCTTGGATTCGTACCAGACTTGTTTTACTTCGTAGTCATCCGCCTGGATGGGAATCGGAGGCCGATACCAGACCAGTTGGCTATCACCCGAAGCGGTGAAACGATAGATAGTGTTCGGTTCCACAAATGAGGTGTAAGAGAAGAAACCTTCGTCACCGGCCCAGTTTCCCTCCGGTCCAAACACGCTGCCGATACCCGGCGCCTTCAGGTCGGCCAGATATCTTCCCGAAGGATCATATTGCTTGACCCGCGATTTGACGTTTTCGAGATAAGTAACGAACAGCCGTCCGGCCACACCTGATGCGCTATCGATGGGCCATTCGGATTGCGCTACGATCTCTTTCCATTTCTCGCGCGCCGGGTCCCGTAAATCCGCCATCAGAATACGCCAGTTCGGGGCGTTCCAGTTAGTCCATAGATAGAGACGGTCGCCGCGTATGAAAGGCCGGAATTCCGCATCCACATCGGTCACCACGGGCTTGATCGGTCCTCCGGCGGCGATGTCCTGCGTCCAGACTTCCACCTTTTTCGGGGGCACGCCAATCCGCACGGAAATTAACAACCAGCGTCCATCCTCAGATAGCTGCACGCCGGTGAGCGCCTCCGGTCCATAGCCTTGGCCGAAAATCTCACGATCCTCCGAAAGCGGCTTGCCCATGGCGTGGTAGAACACGTGGCTACCCTGTTCGGTGGTGTAGCGGGAATAGAAATAGCCGCTCTTGTCCTCTTTGATGGACATGCCGAAATAGCGGGCGCGCGGCAAGCTATCCGGCAGCAGCTGGCGCGTTTCGAGATCCAATATGCGAATCTCCTCCTCGTCCTCGCCGCCCCGCCGGAAGCCATATGTCAGCAAACGGCCATCACGCGAGACGTTCCAGATGAATACCGATGTAGTTTCGTCTGTGCTGATGTCGGCGGGATTCACCAGCACTTCCTCTTTTCCCCCCAAGCCCGTACGCATGCAGATGGACGCGCGATTCTCGTTCGCCAGGCGGCGGCTGAAGAAATAACGGCCGTGCCGCTCGGCCGGAATTCCGTACGAATCGATGCGCGCGAGCTGCGCCAGGCGCTTCTGAATCTTGTCGCGCACCGGAATGCGGCTGAGAAACGCCTGCGTATAACCGATCTGGGCATCCAGCCAGGCACGCGTTTCCGGACTGCTCTGATCTTCGAGCCAGCGATACGGATCGGTGATGGCGATGCCGTGCAATGTATCAGTCACGGGATGGACAGGCGTCCGGGGAGGAGGGGCCTGGGCCGCGGTGCATAGCGCAAACAAGAGTATAAAGAGGGTGGATCGCGGAACGCTCACCTTTACAGCGTACCGTTTGGAGGGCGTGTTTTCCAGCGCCGGTGAATCCACAGCCACTGATCCGGGTAGGCGCGCACGACCGTCTCGAGCCGGCGATGCAGTTCCTGGGTGTCGCGCTCGACATCGCCCGTGATCTCGACCGTAGGGTAAAACCGGAGCATATATTTGCGCTCTTCCGGGAGCCAGATCGCGAAGCCCGGAACTACCGCCGCTCCGCTGTGCGCCGCCAGCTTGGCGAAGCCCGCACCCGCGCAGGCGGGGATTCCAAAGAAATCCACGAACACGCCATCCTCGATGGCGGCGTTCTGGTCCACCAGGATGCCCACCGCCTCGTTCTCGCGCAACGCTTTCAAGATGCCGCGCGCATATTCGCGTTTCGAGATCGGGTGGTTGCCCGACAAAATCCGCCGCCGCTCGACCAGGGCATCGATTTTCGGATTGTCGAGCGGCCGCACGACGATGTACATGGGGGCGGCCATCAAGGCGTGCGCGAAGGCGCTCAATTCCCAATTACCCAGGTGCGCAGTCGCAAATAAAACGCCGCGGCCGCGTTGGCGGGCCGCTTCGAAATGCTCGAAGCCTTCATAGCGGATCCAATTGCCGATGTTGGCGGAGTTGATCTGCGGGAAGCGCGCGAAGGTCACCAGCAGCCGTGCAATGGAGCGGAACACTCCGTCGGCAATGCGCCTATGCTCGCGCCGGTCGAGCTCCGGCAACGCCATCGCCAGGTTAGCCATGGCCACACGGCGTAAGCGCGGCAGCGCCAGGTCCAATAAAGCTGTCCAGCCCCGCGCGAGCGAATGCGCAACCGGCAGCGGCGTGCGCGCGAGCATTTCGACTACCGCCAGCGCCATCCAGTATTCGAGTGTGTTGCGTGCGGCCGAGCGGCCTGCCAATTCACTCAATGCCGTTCATTCAATCCGGCTTACTCGATCCAGCCCCCGCCCAGCACCAGGTCGCCATCGTAGAACACGGCGGCCTGGCCGGGAGTGACCGCCCTTTGCGGCTCGTCGAAACGCACTTCCACGCCGGAAAGCCCGGCCGCCGGATAGAGTGTAGCCTCGGCCGGCCGGTGCCGGTTACGGATCTTCACCGCGGCGCGGGTCGGCATTGTGAGGCCGGCAATCGAAACCCAGTTAACCCGGCGCGCCGTCAGGCCGGCTCGCAACAGTTGGTCGTTACCGCCGACCGTCACACGCTGCGATTCCGCATCTGTCGAGATCACGTAAAGCGGCTCTCCGGTGGCAATGCCCAATCCCTTGCGCTGCCCCACCGTAAAATGATGCACACCGGCGTGTTCCCCCAATGTGCGTCCATCGGCGGTCACAATCTCGCCGTGCGTGGCCGTTTCGGCAATGCCCTTCTCGCGCAGATACGCGCTCATGAACGCCGCATAATCGCCGTTGGGCACGAAGCAGATTTCGAAGCTCTCGCCCTTTTCGGCGACAGCCAATTGCATCTCGCGAGCCAGGCCACGCACCTCGGCCTTGTGCATCCCGCCCAGCGGAAACAGGCTGCGGGCTAGCTGAACCTGCGTCAACCCAAACAGGAAATAGGTCTGATCCTTGCCCTCGTCCACGGACTTGCGCAACTGATACCGGCCGGTAACATCATCGTGCGTTATGCGAGCGTAGTGGCCGGTGGCGATCTTGTCCGCGCCCACAGCGTCGGCCATTTCCAGAAACTGCTCGAACTTGATGAAGTTGTTGCAGAGCGTGCAGGGGATGGGGGTGCGTCCCGCCAGATATTCGCTTACAAACGGGGTGATTACGTGCTCCTCGAACTGGCGCTCGAAATTCACCACGTAATAGGGAATGCCGATCTGTTCCGCTACGTGGCGCGCATCGTAGACGTCATCGAGCGAACAGCAGCGTCCGGCCGCGCCCTCCACAGCCAGATCAGGCAGCCGGCGCTGGTTCCAAAGCTGCATGGTCAGCCCGATCACGGCATGGCCGTTGCGCGCTAAGAGCGCCGCCACGGTGGAACTGTCGACGCCGCCGCTCATGGCGACCGCGATAGGCGCTTCGCTCATGCCGCCACCGGGGAGAGCCTGCGCAGATGCGCCACCGATGCTGCCACCGCTTCGACCAATGCATCCACCTGCTCGCCCGTGGTATCGCGGCCGAGTGAAAAGCGAATGCTGGCGCGGGCCCGATCCGACGAAAGGCCGATGGCGGTCAACACATGGGACGGCTCGACGGCGCCGCTCGAACAGGCCGCCCCGGTTGAAACGGCGAAGCCGCGGAGGTCGAGCGCAATCACCAGGGCCTCGCCTTCCAGATGGTCGAAGTACATATTGGTGGTGTTGGGTGTGCGCGCCGCGCGGCCGCCGTTCACCCCGCTGTGCGGAAGGCGCGCGAGCAGCGCCGACTCCAGCCGGTCGCGCAACCCGGCTATGCGCTGCGTATCGTCCTCCAGATGCGCACCCGCCGATTCGGCAGCGCGGCCGAACGCTGCGGCTCCCGGAACATTTTCGGTTCCAGGACGTCGGTCGCGCTCGTGGTGTCCACCGAACTGGATCGCGTCCAACCGGGTGCCTCGCCGCACGTACAGCGCGCCCACACCCTTAGGCCCGTAAATCTTGTGACCGCTCATGCTGTACAGATCGACTCCCAGAGTCTCCACAGCCACCGGAATTTTGCCCAGCGCCTGTACGCCGTCGGAGTGCAGATACACGCCCGCCTCCCGCGTAATTGCGGCGATCTCCGCAATCGGCTGCACCGTTCCCAGTTCGTTGTTGGCGTGCATCACCGACACGAGCACGGTCTCCGGACGCAGCGCGCGGCGAATATCCTCCGGGCCCACTAGCCCGTGCGAGCCCACCGGCACATAGGTTACCGCGGCCCCCTCGCGCTCGAGTTGTGCGCAGGCATTCAGCACAGCCGGATGCTCGATCGCGGTGGTGATGATGTGGGAGTGCGTCGTCGAGCGGCGAACGATTCCAAACAGCGAGAGGTTATCGGCCTCGGTTCCGCCGCTGAGGAACACGATCTCTCGTGCGTCGCACCCGATCAGAGCGGCCGTCTGCCTGCGCGCAGTCTCCAGCCGCTGTTTGGCTACCTGCCCGAAATGATGGATGCTCGAAGCGTTACCATACACTTGACCGAGGCACGAGACCATGGTCTCCAGCACCTCCGGAGACACTGGCGTTGTCGCGTTGTGATCGAAGTAATAACGCTGCACTTGTTTTCATTCTAACAATGACTCGCCCGTTGATTACCCTTACCACCGACTTCGGTCTTTCCGATCACTACGTAGGCACGATGAAGGGAGTGATTCTGAAGATCTGCCCCGCCGCGCGCATCGTCGATATCAGCCACGGAATCGGCGCTTTCGAGATTGCCGAGGCGGCCTTTACGCTGTCGCAGGCCTGCGGCTATTTTCCCCGCGGCACCGTCCACGTAGCGGTGGTCGACCCTGGCGTCGGCACCGCGCGCCGTCCCGTCCTGGTTCGCGCCGACGGCCAATCCTTCATCGCGCCGGATAACGGTGTGCTATCCATGATTTACGCGCGCACCTCGCACAAGGTGCGAGCCATATCGGCGGACCGCTACTTTCTGAAGCCGGTAAGCCAGACCTTTCACGGACGCGATATTTTTGCGCCAGTGGCGGCGCATCTGGCGAGTGGCGTCCCCCCGGCGCGCTTCGGAAAATTGATCGAGGATTATCTGCGCTTGAATCTCGACAAGCCTGAACGCACCGGGCGCCGCACATGGACCGGCGCCATCCTCAAAGTAGATCGCTTCGGCAACGTCATCACCAATTTCAAAGTGGAAGACTTTCCGGACCTGGGTAAGCGTGCCTTCGAGATGGCCGCAGGTCCGCAGCGTATCGAGGTGCTGGCGCGTAACTACGCCGAGCGCCGCCGCGGCGAGCTGTTCCTGATCGCCGGCAGCGCCGGATATTACGAGATCTCGGTGAGCCAGGCCTCCGCCGCCAAACTGCTCGGATGCGCTACGGGAGCTCCGTTAGACTTGAGACTATTGTGACCCTAGAAGCTATACCGCAGCGCCAGCAGCGCGTGCGAGTTGAGCCGGTATTGTCCCAGAAAATCGGAAGCATCTCCCCGGATCAGCGTATAACCCGCCGTCGCACGCCAGTGCTGCCCGAATGCCTGAGAGTATTCGAGCTTCGCCCAGATTCCGCGGCCATTCTGCCGCACCGCGGTTTCGAGCGCCAGGCTGCGATTGGTATCGATGGTATAGCCCGCGTGCCCTAGAAACGCTCGCGCCAATCCGCGATCCGGCGCGAATTGCACACCCTCCGCCTGCTGCGTGACGACTTCTCCGGCATATCCCCCGATAAAAAACCATTCGCCGGCCTGCCGCTCCACCTGCAGCACGAACAGCCCGTATTGCTCGGCCTGCTTGGTTGTGGACGTGAAGTAGGCGGCTTCGGCCTTGAAGGTGATGGCCTTGAACGGAATCGCCGCGTCACCGCCGTACATGCGCATCTCCGGGAAAAACTGCTGCAGGTCGAGCGTAAGCGGCGCTTGTGCTTCCAACTGATAACGGAACAGTGGAAGATTGTTGTGCCCGTCGTAGAACGAAAGCGAATACTCGGCAATGCGCCCTACATGGTTCCATCGCGCGCCCCACTGTGAGCCGCCCGGATACTGCGGCGTCATCTGGCGCAACGCTATCCCGGCAAGTTCCAGCGGAACGACTGTCCAGCGCTGGTCCAGCAGCGGAATTCGGCTCGGCGTGAACAACGGCGACCAGACCAGCTCGATGGTATTGGTTTGCCCGCCATAGGTTACGCGCGCCGCCGTGACCGCCAGAAAATCGTTATCCACCACTGTCAGGAAGTCGCGCGGCGCGAAGCGGTCCGTGGGATTCAGCAGGTCAGCCTTGCCCCAGCGAATAAACTGCTTGCCCAATTCCACAGTGAGCTTGTTCTTCGAATAGGTCGCGCTCAGCTCGCGCACCGCGATCGCCGGGCGCCGCAACTGGCGATCCTGCCAGGAAAAATTCAGATCCCGTTCTACCTGTTCATGACTATCCGCGCGCATGTCGAGGCCGCCCGCGAACTGCCAGTCCGAGCTCAGCTTATAGAACGCTTCATAGCGGAACAGCGCTTCGCCGATCGCTTGGCCGCTGTCATTCGGAGCAGTCTGCGGATAGCCGATGAAATCCGTCTCGAGAAACCCCCGCTGCGTAAAATTCTGCGCGCCGGCCGCGGCGGCGCAAACCAGAACCAGGAACCCGGCGCCCAGCGCCCTCTTCACTGCAGCCGCCGCAACGCCTGCACGGTGAATTCATCCTCCTGCAACGGCACGTTGTAGCGCACGTTCTCCAGCTTCAGCATGGTGCGGCTGTTGCGGCGGAGATCGGTCATCTCGAGCTGCCGCGCGGTCCAGATCCCCTGGATATTCTCGATCTCTTTCTCCCGCATGCGCCGAACCAGCGTGTCTTTCGCGAAGTTTTCGTACTGCACGGGAACATAATTATCTTTGCGAATCCAGACGCGGGAAGAAGTGTACTGCGACGACTTGCTCTCTTTCGGTTTGGATTCGACGCGCCAGCACGCCGCGCCATCAATCGCCTCTTCGCCCAACAGACGGAAATCGAACTGGTTCACGTCGCGCTCTTCCAGATCCTCGAAGCTGAAATCGGTGCCGAAGAACCGCGTGGAGCGATCCTGCGGAGCGATGCGCCGGTCCCGTCCGATGGCCGGCGTCCACATCCATTGGTCTGAGGAGCGCTCCGGATGATTTACCACCAGCAGCGCCACGCCTTTCACCTCCGCCGGCGCCGTGAATCGTATGATGGCTTTGCTGTTGCCGTAAGAACCCAGCCGCTCGAATTGCCAGGTCTTTTTCGATACTTTATTGTTCGCGGCGATCACTTCCAATACGCCTTCGTATTGCTGCGAGTTGACTCGCCCGCGGCGCTGCGACTCCTCCACGATCTGCCGCGCGTCGTCGGCCGCGGCCACCCGAACCGGTGCCAGAGCCAGCGCCAGAGCCAGGGTCAGCGGCAGGATCAGGGGGAACAGGCGGTTACTCATATTCCAAAGCCTCTACGAGCGAGCCTCGCACAGCGCTCTCCGCGGGAAGCAAGGCGGAGCCGAAGGCCGCGCCCAGGATCACCGGCCCCAGCAGCAGCACGATTCCATAAGGGAACGTATAGTCCAGCGTAAGACCGGCGAAGCTCTCCCGCACAATCTGCAGCTGATAATAGAGATTCACCGCCCCCAATCCGACGCCCAGGATCAACCCGATCACGCCGATCGCGGCAGCCTCCATCCAGATGGTGTGGCGGATCTGGTTGCGCAGGCCGCCGACCGCGCGCAGCACGCCCAACTCCCGGCGCCGGTCCGCGATCGAAACCGTCAGCGTGTTCACGATGCCGAGAATCGCTACCAGGACGGCGACAAAGAGTTGTACGTAGGTCATTGCAAACCACTGGTCGGTCACTTTCATGACATAGCCGCGCACCTCCTGGTTGGAAAGCACGAAGATGCGCTTCTCGTGCCCGAATTGCGCCAGGATGCGGCTCTTCACGTCGGCCGGTGCAGCGCCGCGTGTCAAATACACACGAAACAGATCCACCGAATCGTCTTTCCAGAATCTGCGGTAGAGGGAAAGATCCACAAAGAGGGTGCCTAACTGGTTGGAGTAATCACGCACAATGCCGGCGACAGGCAGCCGTAGCATTTGGGAAGGGGTCGCGATCTCGAGCATGTCTCCCAGTTTCAAATGTTGTAAGGATGCCAGGTTTTCCGAAGCGATCACGCCCTTGCCCTCGGCCGCGATCCGGTACATGCCATCGAAATCGCCGGCAATGACTTTGCGGCCGCGCGTCCGGCGCGCGATGCTCAATGCATCGGTGGCCACCAGCATGATCGGACCGCCGCGGAAGTCCAGCCGCACCACATGTACCGGCTGCACCTCGGCAATGCCGGGAATGCGGCGCAGGCCGTCCGACATAGCGCCTGGAAAATGGAAGGTGCGAACTCCCAATTCCTCGGTCGAGGTAACAAAGAAATCCGGATTCAAGCTGGCATCCAGCCAATCCCGTATCGAGGCATAGCTGGCCCGCGCCAAGCCGCCCAGCGCCACCACCAGAGCCAGCGAGAGCATCAGCGCCGCCACAGTGGCGGAGGTGCGCCGCGGCGCCTGAATCAGGCTGTCGGCGGCCAGCGCGCCTTCCACCGGGAGCAGCCATTTCAGGGGCAGCCGCAGAACCCTGGCGAGATAGAGCGCCAGCGCCGGCGTCAGCAGCAGCACCGCCAGCATGGCTAGAAAATAACCCGCATAGAATATGGTGAGCGATCTGCCGAAGAGCAGGCAGATGGCGGCCAGCACCGCGGCCGCTGTTGCTGCGATTTTTCGTCTGCGGTTCTCGCCGGCCGACAGCACCTGGTATTTTCCCTTCTGCAACGCCTGCACCGGGTCGACGCGCGCCGCATTGCGCGCCGGCAGGAAAGCGGCGATCATGCTGGTGATCACCCCTACCGTCGCGGCTATCGCCAGCAACCACGGCTGCACCAGAATATGATCGGCGCTGGTCACGACCCCCACGGCGGATTCCATGGTGTTGACGGCGCTCGCCTCCATCGCGCGCGCCATCAGTAAGCCGAAGCCAATGCCCACCGCCGACCCAACCAGGCCCGCTACCGCGCTCTCGCCCAGAAACAGCGCCCGGATCTGGCCGCGTGTGGCTCCGAGCGCCCGCAAAATCCCGATCTCCGCGCGCCGCTGCGTGACGGCGATGGCGAACGAGTTGTAGATGATGAACATCCCGATGAAGAGCGCGAACAGGCTGGCCACATTCATGGTCATCGCGTACACCCCCATCAGCGATTCGAAATGCTGCCCCCGGCCCGCGGGCGGATCCACTGCAAAGCCCGGCCCCAGCAGTTTGCGCAGCGATGCCTGCCCCTGTTCGAGCGTCACGCCATCCTGCAAGCCGATGTCGATGCGGTCGAAGCGGCGCCCCATGCCGAAGACTTTTTGCGCGGCGTAGATGTCCATGATCGCGAGGTTGCCGCCAAATGCCGAATTGAGGCCGCCGGAGCGCAGGATGCCGCGCACGATGAACTGCTTCTCACCATCCATCGTTTTCATGGACAGCTTGCTGCCACTGGTGAGATGGTTACGCAGTGCGAAGTCGCGGGTCACGATCAGAGAGTCGGGCTGTGCCAGAAACACCAGCGGATCGTCCATGATCTCTTCGTCGCCGCCCTCCAGATCGTAATTGCGCAGGCTGCGGTCGCCGGTCATGTCCACCGCGAGGATCATCAGCTTGCCTTGCCCGCTCATGCCGCTGTCGACCACCTGCTCGATCACGGGAGCCGCCGCGCGCACCTCCCGCGCACTTTGCACCCGTTCCAGAACCTCCTCCGGAAAACCGGCATCGCCGGCGGAGACCTGCAACTGGGTCTTTCCCGCGATACGATCCACGGTGTTGTTAAAGGCAGCGATCACGCTGCGGTTGGCCGTGTACATTCCCACCAGCAGCGCCACGCCCAACACAATACCGCCGATGGTCAGCACCCAGCGGAGCATGTGCTTGCGGGCGTACGGCCAACTGATCAGCCGCAGCAGGATCATCGCCGCAGATCTCCCGCCACGCAGCCATCGCGCAAAGTCACGGTGCGCGAACAGCTTTCGGCAACGCCCGCATCGTGGGTCACGATCAGGACGGTAGCGCCCAGGCGCTCATGCAAATCGTGAATCAGTTTCAGGATCTCCGCGCCGGTGTGGCTGTCCAGGTTTCCGGTGGGCTCGTCAGCCAGCAGAATCGGTGGATGGAAGGCCAGCGCCCGCGCGATGGCCACGCGCTGCCGCTCGCCGCCGGAAAGCTCGTCCGGCAGGTGGTCGAGCCGCCGGCCAAGCTGCACCATCTCGAGCAACTCCCGCGCACGCTCGGTGGTCTTCTTTTTCGGCACGCCTTTCAAATGCAGCGGCAGGGCCACGTTTTCGAGGCAACTCAGGCTGGGCAGCAGGTTGAAAAACTGAAAGATGAATCCGATCTTGTCGCGCCGCAAGCGCGTCAACTCGTCGTCGGAAAGGCTGGCGATGGCTTGCCCGTCGATACGGATCTCGCCCGCGCTGGGCCGGTCCAGACCGCCGATCAAATTGAGCAGCGTGGATTTGCCGGAGCCCGATGCACCCACGATCGATAACATCTCTCCGCGCGCGACCTCCAGGTCTACTCCCTGGAGCGCCGTAATTTTGCGTTTACCGTTGAAGCTCTTGGCGATGCCAATCAGCGAAATCACGATCTTCCAGCGTAGCAAAGGCGTCGTAAAATTCTCCTTTGCTGCTGGTGATCGCGAAGACCGTACCACAGCCGCCGCTACAGGATCCAGTTCCGCCGCCGTAGGTAGTGCCATAGAGGACACCATCGCGGCTGATCGTGAGGCCCCCGTACGGATAGGCCCCGTCGTCCCCGCCGGTAAAGGCATAGAGCACCGACTCTGCCCAGGGGCCGCCGGCAGATGCCGGTGGGGTCAGGGAGAACACTGTGCCATAGTCTATCCCACCGGCATCGGTGGTCCCGTAGAGAACCCCGCCGCTGCCGATCGTAACAGCGGCGTTGGGTGACGCGCCATCGCGGGCGCCTCCGAAGCTATGTAGCACGGTCTCGCTCCAATCGCCGCCGGGCGATGCCGGTGGAGTCACCGCGAAAACCGTGCCGAAACCAAAATCTCCCTGGCCCACGGTCGTACCGTAGAGAACACCGCCACTCCCAATCACCACAGCGGCTTCGGGATAGGCTCCGTCGCTGGAGGCCGAGAAGTCGTGAACCACGGTCTCAGTCCAAGAGCCCCCTGGAGATGCCGGCGGCGTCAAAGAGAACACGGTACCGTAATTGTAGGTTCCGCCATACTCGGTGGCGCCATAAAGCACTCCCCCACTGCCGATCACCAGCCCGGCAGTAGGAAGACCGCCATCGCGGGGATAGCCGGCGAAGTTGTAGAGCACGGTTTCGGTCCAGGCGCCACCCGCAGTGCCCGGTGGCTTCAGAGAGAATACGGTGCCATTGTCGTAAGTTCCGCCGAATTCGGTGGTGCCATAGAGCACCCCGCCGCTGCCGATCACAACATTGGCAGCAGGAGAAGCCCCGTCAGCGGGCGGTCCGGCGAACCTATAGAGCACTCTCTCCTCGATGCTCTCGCCCGGAGAAGATGGCGGCTTGAACGAGAACGCCGTACCATTGCTACCTGATCCGCCCCCGAAGGTCGTGCCGTAGAGTAACCCGTCAACGCGGATTGTGACGTTCCCTTCGGGGTACGCGCCCCCACCTTGCCGGCCAGGGAAGGCATAGACGGTCTCGCTCCAGGATCTGCCTTGCGATGCCGGCGGGACCAGGGAGAATGCGGTGCCGCAGCCAGATGCGCCAGCGGATGAACAAACAGGGTCACCGCCGTAGTAAGTGGCGCCATAGAGTGTGCTGCCAGAACCGATCGTCACACCGGCCGTAGGTGCCGCTCCATCGTTCGGAGGGCCCGTAAACTGATGGATCGTAGTCAGCGTTTGAGCTGCCGCGTGTGAGGCGAACGGGAAGATCGTCCCTAAAACAATTTCGCCGATTGCGAGCGCTCGTTTCATTTGGACCGCCGGGGTTTGTTTTTTTTGACGCGGTTTGAACCACCCTCCGTGCTTTGAGCCATGTCTAAGCCGAAGATGCCGGAGAGGTCTTCATCGCCGAGGAGCTTCTTGCCGGGCGGCCCCTGCCTGGCCAGCGGTAATTTCTTGCCGGCCTTGGCGATGAGCTCCTGCTCGTTCACTTTGTGCAGACGGAACAGGAGTTCGGGTTGCTGGTCGAACCGGGCGCCGATGCCATATAGCACTGCTGCCACATGCTTGCACATGCCGGCCCAGTCCGGACAACTGCAGGAGAGCTTGACTTCCTTGGGCGATGGGAACAGGCCCGTGTGTTGCTGGCAGATCCGCTCCATGACGCCCTTAGAGAACTGTCCCTGCAGCAGCTCGACCAGCGAATCAATCGCACCGGCACAGTCCGCGCAGATCGCTCTCCAGCGGGCCGGAGTAACCGGAGTTACCTTTACCGCAACTTCGTAGATCTCCGAGCCGCTGACCAATGCCCGTATGGCGCCCGGAGCGATCTGCAAATCGATCACGGAACCGTTGCGCACATAGGTCCGCCCGCGCGGCAGACGGTTGGCGAAGTCGCTGTATCGTTCGAGGTTGTCACACCATGCCTTGCCCCAGAAGGTCTTGACGATGGCGCGCCCTTTGATCGTCACGGGCGACACCGTATTTCCCTGTTTTTGGCGTTTCTCCAGTTCGCGGGCGGCTTTGCGCCGCCGCTCCGCCACGGAAACGTAGGGTTTCCATCCCCAGTCGTCCATTGATCACGCGTCCTTCAGCGCTTTGTTGATATCGAGCGCAACCAGACTCAGCAACTCCTCATCCTTCAATTCCGTCAGGAGCAATTCGGCGCCTCCTTCCAAAAGGTCGTTCGAAAGCTGCCGTTTGGCTTCAATGAGCTGGTCAATTTTCTCTTCCACAGTACCGCGGCACACGAATTTATGCACGAGTACGTTCCTGGTCTGGCCGATGCGGAAGGCACGATCGGTGGCCTGGTTTTCGACCGCTGGATTCCACCACCGGTCGAAGTGCACGACGTGAGAAGCCGCAGTAAGGTTCAGTCCGATGCCGCCGGCCTTAAGCGAAAGCACAAAGAATCGCTCGGACTCGTCTTCCTGAAAGCGCCGCACCAGTTCCTTGCGCTTCTTGACATCCGTCTGTCCATGCAGAACCAGGCCAGGGCCGCCGAAAATGGAGCCAAGGAAATCCGCCACTGGCGCGGTGATCTCACGGAACTGAGTAAAGACCAGCATTTTTTCCTGCCTGGCGGCGATCACTTCGGCGATGTCGCGCAAGCGCGCCCACTTACCGCTGTCGTTCTCGCGCCACAGTCCATCGCCGAGCCACTGCGAAGGATGATTGCAGATCTGCTTGAACCGCATCAAAAAGGCCAAAACGAGCCCCTTGCGCCCTATGCCTGTGGCACTGGCGAGTTGTTCCGCCAGCTCCCGGACTGCCTGTTCGTACAGTGCGGCCTGTTTGCGGCTGAGCTGGCAAAACGCCTTGATCTCGGTCTTGTCCGGCAGGTCCGCGATCACGGTCTTGTCGGTCTTCAACCGCCGCAGAACATACGGCCGCACTAACTCACGCAGGGGGCCATAAGAAGTGTGCGCCCCTGCCGCGAGACGTTTGGCGAATCGCGTAAACTCTTTCGACGAGCCCAACAGCCCCGGATTGATGAAATCGAAAATGGACCACAAGTCCGACAGACGGTTCTCGATGGGCGTGCCGGTGAGCGCCAGTCGTGCCTGCGCTTTAACCTGCTTGACGATGCGGGTCTGCTTGGCGTCCGGGTTCTTGATCGCCTGGGCTTCATCGAGGACGACCAGCCGCCAGGAACGCTCCGCGATCCAGGGATTACGCAATAGCGAACCGTAGCTGGTGATCACCAGGTCGGCCGCTTGCGAGCGCTCCGACAGAACCGTCTTGAGGTCGGCGCTGGGAACCGCGGATGGGTGCGCAATGAGCGCCTTCAGGCTGGGAGCAAAGCGTTCCAGCTCCGACGACCAGTTGGCGAGCAGAGAAGCGGGCGCCACCAGCAGGCTCGGCAGATGCGAATCCGTCCGGCCGTCCGCCTGGCGCTGAAGCACGAGGAGTAACGAGAGCACTTGAATGGTCTTACCCAGCCCCATATCATCCGCCAGGCACGCCCCCAGGCCGAGCCTGGCAAGAAGGTAGAGCCAGCGCAGGCCGACCTGCTGGTAGGGCCGCAGGGTACCGTGCAGCGCTGCGCCGGGGTCGATTTGCGCCAGGCCTTCGGGGCTGCGCAGTCCTTTCAGCGTCTCCGCAAGCCAGGGTCCGGCAATCGCCTGGGCCCACTCGATGCTATCTGCCGCAGCGGTATCTTCTCCGGAGAGGTCGGCGCCGGCCAGCAGGCGCATGGCTTCACGGAAGCCGAGACCGTTCTCGGCCGCGGTGCGCTCGACCGCGCCGAAATGCTCGATCATGCGGGTGAGATGCTCGCGATCGACTTCAACCCAGCGGCCGCGCACAAGCGCGAGCCCCTCCGATTGCGCCAGGATCTCGCGGATCTCGCCGGCCGTCAGCGGTTCGCCGTCGAGGGTCACCTCCATGTGAAAGTCGAGCAGCGCCTCCTGGCCGAGTCCCGAAGGTGGCTTGCCGCCTACCATCCCGGTCACCCTGGGCCGCGGCGGACGATTGCCGCGCCAGGCGGCGGGCATTCGCACCACCACCCCTGCCGTCTCCAGTTGCGGGACATCGCGCAGGAGTTGCATGACCTCCTGAGGCGTCCATCGCAGCGGGTGGAAGATCTCACCGGCATCGACCATGGCCTTCAGCCAGGGGCAGTTCTGCGACGCCCGCTGTACGGGAAGAAGCAGCGATAAAAGACGGTCTTTGTTCGCCGCGCCCGCGTACTCGGAAAGAGCTTTGCCCAGCGGCAGATGCTGGGCTTTGGCCTGGGTAGACAGCCGGGTGGTATAGGTTGCCAGAAAGGCAAAGGGCGCGCCGGCATCCTTACGATTTTCGGCGACATTAAAATTTACGCGGCCGATCAGGTTCCACGCGGGATTCCGCTGCTTGAGAAATTCCTGCAGTCCGCACCTGGATTCCGACAACTCGACACCAAACGATACATCCAGTTCCTGCCATAAAGCTCCGAGGACCCGGGCGTTCAGATATTCCGCACCGGCCATAGGCGGAGCGCTCATTACCATGCGGTCAAGATCGTCATCGGAAGGCCGCGGGACTTGCTCCTTGCCGTGCATTGCCTCGGGTTCCGGCAAGCTGCAAAGCGACGTCACGTATCGCGCGCCGAACTCCCGCCAGTAGGAATAAACCGGCGGTAGCGTGGCGCCCACGTCATCGGCTCCCAACTGAAGCAGACCATGCCCCGAGCCGCGTTCGAAAGCATCCGAGAGGCGCCGCGCGAGCGCTGGATCGAGGACCGGCGCGCCGGAGTCCGGAGTCAGGATCAGATGGCCATGGGGAGTCAGGGCCAGAGCCAGAGGGACAGAGTCCATGCGGGAAAGAGGAGTCTACGGTTTGATGATGACCACTACCGCGCCGTGGCTGGGCACGGCTGCCTGAAAGCTGTTGGTCATCTCGCCCAGGTCCTGATGAGCCCACAGGTCGCGCACTTTCGCCATGAGATGACTGGGATAGCCGATGTCAGCCCACAAAGCAGTTATGTTGGCCTCACTGCCGGTGCGGTTCAGCAGCGCCACGGCACGGCTTCCATCCGCAAGCTGTCTCGCCCAAACTTCCAGACCGCCCGAGCTTTTTACTCTGCGGCCCTCGCGGCCGAGCGCATCCTGATCGACTGCGATCACTTCCTTATTGGTAAGAATGTTTCGTATGTCGCCGGTCATGCTGCGAATGTCGTTGCCCGCCATGAGCGGCGCCGCGAGCAGACACCACATGCTGAAGTGCGCGCGATATTCGGTGAGACTCATGCCGCCATTGCCGACTTCGAGCATGTCCGGGTCGTTCCAGTGGCCCGGGCCGGCGTAGGACTCCAGCCCATCCTGCAAATCGAGGATCTCGACCACGCCGAGGCCGTCCGACTTTTTCGCGGTCTGCCATTTGTCGACGATGTCGCCGGTGGAGCGCCACAGGTTGCCAACGTCTCTGGCCCAGAGCCACGGTTTGGTGGAGCCCCATTCGCAGAGGCTGAAGACAATGGGCCTGCCGGATTTCTGCAGGGCGTCGCGCATGATCGCATAAGAAGCCTCGGAGTTCTGGGTGCTGTGATTGCACCAGTCGTATTTCAGGTAATCGACGCCCCAGGCCGCGTATTGACGCGCGTCCTGAAACTCGTAGCCGCGTCCGCCAGGGCGATTCTGACAGGTGCCCGTACCGGCGTCTGAGTAGATGCCGAACTTCAGGCCCTTCGAATGCATATAGTCCGCCAACGCCTTGATGCCCGAGTGAAAGCGCTGCGGGTCGGGGACGATGTTTCCCTCCGGATCCCGGCTCAGCTGCCAGCAGTCGTCGATGACGACATACTGGTAGCCGGCATCCTTCATGCCGCTCGAGACGATGGCGTCGGCGGCCTGCTTGATCAGGTCTTCGCTAACGTCACAGCCGAACTTATTCCAACTGTTCCAGCCCATCGGCGGCGTACGAGCCAGGCCATTTTCGAGCGCCCAGGATCTGTCAGGCGCGGCTAGTAATGCAATGGCGGCGACGCCCAGCGCAAGGCCGCGAACAAAGGTGTGCATATGCATACCAATTGGTATATCGCACTGCGAACTCTGGTGGCTTGGTTAGAGTAACGCGAGGCATGGCCGTCACTCAGTGAGAGCGAACACCGTGCCATTATTGTATGCGCCGCCGAGAACTGTGGTGCCATATAGCACACCGCCTTCGTTAATCACCAGCCGGTTCGGAGCACTCCCGTCCGACACCGTGAACTCGTGTAAGAACTCTTCGGTCCAGGAGCTCCCCGGAGAGGCAGGCGGTCTTAGAACAAAGATGGTCCCGGCGAATGAAGCGCCGCCGGCTAGTGTCGTGCCGTAAAGAACACCGCTCTTGCCCAATATCACTGATCCTGGGTTAGGGTAGTGACCATGTAAACTCATAAACTGATATAGCACGGCCTCGGTCCACGCACCGCCGGGAGTCGCCGGTGGCGTCAATGAAAAGATCGTACCAGCGTCGGACGCGCCCCCCATCACTGTAGTCCCGTAGAGAACGCCTCCGCTCCCGATTACCAGTGGGCTCCATACGGAGTCGCCGTCTGCACTGCCTCCGGCGAAAGAGTGGACCTCGGTCTCTGTCCAAGCTTCCCCGGATGATGCCGGGGGGGTGAGTGCAAAAACCATTCCCAGACTGTAAATTCCGCCGCCAGCGGTCGCGCCATAAAGGACTCCCTGGCTGTCGATCACGAATGACAGATACGATCCTATGTAGCCCGTGAAACTGTAGACCATGCGCTCAGTCCAAGGCCCGCCCGGCGATGCCGGCGGAATCAACGCGAATACCATGCCATGACCGTAAGTTCCGCCGTTAATGGTTCCTCCGTAAAGAGTCCCCGCGGTCCCGATCACGAGCCCGCTTGGTACCGAGGCAAACCCATCGAAAGCGTGAAGGATGGTGAATGACCACGTTCCGCCCGCTGAACTCGGGGGCGTCAACGAAAATACGGCTCCCCCATGAGAAATTCCGCCGTCCACTGCAATACCATAAAGAACGCCGCCGCTGCCGATTACGTACAGGGTAGGCGCCAGGCCGTCCACGTCGCCTGTGAAGCTGTAGAGCACGGTTTCGGTCCAAGAACCGCCAGGAGTGGCTGGTGGGGTGAGCGAAAATATCGCGCCGAAGTTGTATGCGCCGCCCTTAGATGTAGCCCCATAAAGAACCCCGTTGGCGCCCACTAACATCCCCTGAGTGGGGCGGCCCCCGTCGCTGTTTCCAGTGAAACTGTAAAGCGTGGTCAGGCTGGGCGGAGGATTTTGCGCCGCGATACTCGCACTAAAGATCAACGGAGCTAAGAACAGACGTCGAGTGGCCATTTCCTGTCCGTCCGGATATTCTACACCCTCGGCCAAAGCCGTACCCCAGGCCGCTTTGAACCCAAGCTCGGAATTATTCTTTTCGCCTCCCTGAGGGGGTGTTTAGTGCCGCACGCCGGATTCGCGGCAAAGCAGCTCGGACCATGTCATGGCGTCAACAGTGAGCTCCGAGATGGTGTCCATGGTCAATCCCAGCGCCTGGCTATGCGTCTCGATTTCCAGCATGTTTCCCGCTTCGCACGCCGAGCACAGCCGGTAGATCCTGGCAAAGGTATGGGGGGCGGAGAGGTCCCCGGTGATGGCGTCCAGCATTTCAGGGGGCATTCCCAATTCGTGGAATAAGCCGGCCAGCGGCCGCCCGATCATCACATCCAACAATGAAAACAGCCCCATCAGGAAACTGTCCTGCTCCCGATCCGCATGCCCGCCCTGCCTGGCAATACTTTCGCAGAGCCTGGCTCGGGCAAGCGATATCCAGACCAGCTCGGGGGGATGGCTCGATACCAGCCCGGCCATGACCGCGAGGGCGATCAGCTTGCGGATTCTCTGGTCGCCCAGCACCACAAGCGCCTGATTAATGGATCTGACCGGATGATTGAGCGCGAATGCGGCGGAATTTACGTAACGGAGTACTTGCTGGGCAAGCGCCAGATCCAGGCGGACCAAATCTTCCAGGCGCCTGAAGTCCAGGTCCTTATGTTGCAGTTCGCGCAGTACACGGAGCTGGTTGAGCTTGGTGGCGGGTATCTCATGGGCTGAAATGATCTGCGGTTTGGCGAAGAAATAGCCCTGAAAATAGGAGTAGCCCATGGCGCGGGCTTCGTCAAATTCTTCCTGGCTTTCGACTTTCTCGGCGAGCATGTGGATGCCCTGGCGCCCGTAGTGTGCCGCGAGATTCCTCCGCTGGCGGCGGGTGGTCGCGCGAAAATCCACTTTGATGAAATCAGCCAGTTCGGTGAGCAGGTGGCTGTCCGGCCCTTGCACGAAGTCGTCGAGGGCCAGCAGGAATCCGGAGTCCTTGAGTCTCCGGCATGCACCCACTACCTCCTTGTCCGGTACTACATCCTCGAGGATCTCGAGCACTACCATTTCCTGGGGCAAAAGGCCAATGATTTCATCGGCCAGCAGTTGGCGTGGGAGGTTGACGAACCCCTTGCAGTCTCCCAGAATAGTGGCGGCCCCTACGGAAAGAAAAGTATTAGAAATGACTGCCGCAGAGGCCGCCCCCGGATCGGTGGCGTCGAACCGGTTGATTTCGCTCGAGCGAAACAGCAGCTCGTAACCATATGTCCGTAGACCGCAATCAAGAATCGGTTGGCGGCCTACGAAAAGCTGCATATGTCTTCTTATCGGCGGTCCGCGCGTTCGCAATACCCCACTGGCGTGCCATGTTACGCTGAAAATTCGCTATGAGCAGCATCCAGATCACCCTGCCCGACGGCAGCCAGAAGCCGGTCGAGGCGGGAAGCCGGCCCATCGATATCGCCCGGGACATCAGCCCTCGCCTGGCCGACGCCGCCATCGTGGCTAAAGTAAACGGCGAGTTATCCGATCTGACCCGGCCGATCGAGACCGACGCTACTGTCGAGATCCTGACTACTAAAGACCCGGCGGCTCTCCAGGTGTATCGCCATTCGACCGCTCACTTACTCGCCGCGGCTGTGCTGGAGTTATTTCCCGAAACCAAGCTGGGCATTGGGCCGCCGATTGAAAACGGCTTTTATTACGATTTCGACCGGGCCACTCCGTTCACTCCCGAGGACCTCGAGAAGATCGAGGCGCGTATGTGGGAAATCCAGGCGCGCAATCTGCCCTACGAGCGCGTGATGACTTCCAAGGACGCGGGACTGCGCAAGTATTCCGACGACTGGATGAAAAAGGAATTGATCGAAGAGCGCGCCGGTGAGGTATTCAGCGAATATACGCTGGGACCGCTGTTCATCGATTTCTGCCGCGGCCCGCACGTGCCTTCCACGGCCAAGCTGAAGGCGTTCAAGCTGCTTTCGATCGCTGGCGCCTACTGGAAAGGCGACGAGCACAACAAGCAACTGCAGCGCATTTACGGTACGGCGTTCTTTTCCAAAAAAGAGCTCGACGAATATCTCGCCAAGCTCGAAGAAGCCAAGAAGCGCGACCACCGCAAGCTCGGCAAAGAGCTGGACCTGTTCAGCATACAGGAGCTGGCCGGACCCGGCCTGATCTTCTTCCATCCCAAGGGCGGCGTAGTGCGCCGGCAGATCGAAGACTGGATGCGCGACCAGTACGTCAAGCGCGGCTACTCGCTGGTCTACACCCCGCACGTCATGCGCGCGGATCTGTGGAAGACCTCCGGACACTACGGTTTCTACGCCGATAACATGTTCAAGCGTATCGAGCTGGATGACGCCGAGTATCAGCTCAAGCCCATGAACTGCCCGGGCCACATCCTGATCTATCGCGACCGTATGCACAGCTACCGCGACCTGCCGGTGCGGCTGGGCGAGCTGGGCACCGTCTATCGGTACGAGCGGTCCGGCGTCATGCATGGGCTGCTGCGCGTGCGTGGATTCACTCAGGACGATGCTCATATCTTCTGCGCTCCGGAGCAGATCGAAGACGAGATCGTGAACTGCCTGGAGTTTGCGGTGGATACTCTGCATACTTATGGCTTCGAGCAATACGAAGCGGAGCTTTCCACCTGGGACAACGGCGCGAGCGGCAAGTATGACGGGACGCCCGAGCAGTGGAAGCTGGCTGAAGGCGCGCTGCAGAAGGCCACCTCGCGGCTGAACCTGAAGATCAAGGTGATGCCGGATGAAGCCGCCTTCTACGGGCCCAAGATCGATATGAAGCTGGTGGATGCGATCGGCCGGCTCTGGCAGCTTTCGACGGTACAGTTCGATTTCACTTTGCCGCGGCGGTTCGGCCTTGAGTACATCGCGGAAGACGGTAAGGCGCATCAGCCGCTCATGGTGCACCGCGCGCTCTACGGTTCGATCGAGCGCTTCTTCGGCATCCTTATTGAACACTATGCCGGCGCATTTCCCGTCTGGCTCGCGCCGGTGCAGGCGATCGTTCTGCCGATCACCGACCGGCAATTGGATTATGCCCGCTGCCTGCGCGATCAATTGGACGCGGCCGGCATACGCGTCAACATCGACGATCGCAGTGAGAAGGTGAATCTGAAGATCCGCGAAGCGCAATTGCAGAAGATCCCTTACATGCTGGTGGTGGGGGATCGCGAAGCGGCCAACGGCCAGGTCGCTGTGCGTAATCGCAAACACGGCGATCTGGGGGCCAAGCCAGTTGCCGAATTCATCAGCGAGATCCGCAGGCTGATCGATACCAAGGCCGTCACCGAGTAGGAATGAAGTCCGGCTTCGCCACCCCCGAGGGGACTGCGCGCTACGCGGACCGCTTCCCCGGATTTCAGGGCTTCTTCCGCGCCGCGGAGGGCTTGACGGTATCGAGCCTGGGCCTGGGCACCTATCTGGGGAATCCGGATGAGGCTACCGATCGCGCTTATGCTGACGCCGCGCGCCTCGCATTTGCCTCCGGCATCAACTTCTTCGATACGGCGATCAACTACCGGCATCAAAGGTCGGAGCGGGCGCTTGGCGATGCCTTGCGCGATGCCCCGCGCGACGAGTTCGTGATTTGCACGAAGGCCGGCTTCCTGACACCGGGAGCTGTGCCCGAAGCGCTCCAGAAGGCCGACGTGGCAGGCGGTATGCATTCGATGGCGCCGGATTTTCTGGTGGACCAGATGGCTCGCAGCGGTGCAAACCTGGGCCTTGATACCGTCGACGTTTTCTATCTGCATAATCCGGAAACGCAACTGAACTACGTGGACCGCCGGGAATTCGACCAACGGCTGTTGGCCGCTTTCACGCGTCTGGAACAGCTCGTCTCGGAAGGCAGGATTCGCTACTACGGAACCGCCACTTGGGACGGGTACCGCAAGCCGGGGCAGTTGAATCTGGCAGCCATAGCCGCGCTGGCGAGGGACGCTGGCGGCGCGGACCATCATTTTCGATTCGTGCAGCTCCCCTTCAATCTGGGCATGGTGGAGGCGTACGGAAAGTCGTCGGAGACCGTGCTCGAGGTTGCCGGACGCGAAGGCATCACCGTAGTTGCCAGCGCCGCGCTGTTGCAAGGCCGCGTACTGGGGCAGATGCCCGATGCTGTCGCCGAGCTGCTGCCTGCGCTTTCGAGCGACGCGCAACGCGCCATACAGTTCACACGCTCGACTCCGGGGATAACCGTCGCGCTCACCGGCATGAGCCACCGCGAGCACGTGCGGGACAACCTTGGAGTGGCCGGCATCGCGCCCGCCACACGCGCACAGTATCTGCGATTCTACGAGTGATGACTGCGATCGAGGTTCCCGAAGACCTCCACGGCCTCGATGAAGCCATCGCCCAAATCCCCAACAATCCGGGCGTATTTCTGCTTTGGCCCCGCCAGGGCGAACCTTACCTGGCGAAAACCACGCTGCTGCGGCGGCGTCTCCTGCGTCTGCTCAAAGAGCGCGCGACGCCGTCGCGTCTGCTCAATTTGCGGCATACCGTAGGGCGCATCGAGTATGAGCTTACGGGCTCGGCATTCGAATCCTCTGTCCGCATGTACATGCTGGCGCGCCGGCATTTCCCGAAAACGTATCTGGATCTGCTGAGGCTGCGCATGCCCACCTACGTCAAGCTGGTCCTGACCAACGCATTTCCGCGCAGCCAGCTCTCGACGCACCTTGGCCGTGCGCCGGCGTTGTATTGCGGTCCTTTCCGGAGCCGCGCTTCGGCCGAAAGATTCGAGTCGGAGTTTCTGGATCTGTTCCAGATGCGGCGCTGCCAGGAGGATCTCGATCCGTCACCCGGGCACCCCGGCTGCATCTACGGCGAAATGGGGATGTGCCTGCGGCCATGCCAGCAGGTGGTGGGGCCCGACGAATATCTGCACGAAGTCGAACGCGTGGCGGATTTCCTCAAGACGGGCGGCCATTCGCTTCTCGATGCCATCGGCCACGCGCGCGATCGCCTCAGCCAGGAGATGATGTTTGAAGAAGCCGCGCGCCAGCACAAGCGGTATGAGAAGGTACAGGAGGTGCTCAAGCTGCGCGACGACCTGGCGCGCGATATCGACAATCTGCACGGCATCGCGGTGACGTCCTCAGTCGCGCCGGACGCGGTGGAGCTTTGGATCGTGCGGGAGGGGCACTGGCAGCGTCCGCAAAGACTGAGCTTCGAGATCCAGGACGGTAAGCCGGTTTCGCTCGACGGAAAACTGCGGGATATTTTTGGCAACGCGCCCATGCGACGGCTCGCCGCGCGCGAACGTCAGGAGTATCTGGCGCTGCTCGCACGCTGGTTTTACTCGAGCTGGCGCGATGGCGAGTGGCTGGCTGTGGAAACATTCGAAAACCTGCCTTACCGCAAGCTGGTGCATGCCATTTCGCGGGTGGCGCGGCAGGCGAACGCGGGCCTGGTGTAGAAATTGAGGATGTTATGGAACTCACCTTCACGCAGCAGTTGGAAATTACTCTGATCGACAAGGCCGTGATCGGCGGGTTGCTCGCCCTGGCTGCTTACGTCTTCAGCCGTTCACTGGAAGCCTTCAAAGGGACTCAATCTCTGGAGCTGGAAGCTTTCAGAGGCACTCAGTCGCAAGAGATGGCGAGGTTCACTCAGGCGCAGAACCAAAATCTCGAGAAGTTTAAAAATCAGCTGGTGGCGGAGAGTGAATCCCGGCGAAGCGTGCGACAGGCGGTTGCCGAGGTCGCCAAGTTTGTCGCGGCCGCCACCCACTCGATCAGTTGGGTAACCTGGCCGGCGAAGTATGCTCCAAAAACCTTCTCATTAGCGCACCTGGACAAGTACGATCTTGAAATCCATTCGCGCCTGGGCGATATTGTCGGCGCCAGGGTTGTGCTGGCGGCCCTGTCACCAGCTATGCACGCGCGCTTATCGCCATTAATTGATGAGCTATACGATCTGGATGTCCAGATGGGCGACGCCAAGCGGATCTTTGAGGAAGACCGGGGACGTGGCCTCATGGCCCTAGCCAGGCTTCACGTGGCGTCCGGCGAGTTGGACGACCAGCTTTTGGAAAAAGTCACTCAAATGGGAACTGCTGACGCCTGAAGGCCCCATTAGGTCAAAACAACAGCGGAGTGAATGCGGCAAGATTGCGCCGCCAGACCATCCAGGTGTGCGCGCCGGAGGTTTCGATGTCGATATGCCGGACGCCCTTCGAGGTGAGCCATTCCCGGAACTTGCGGTTGGGCTCGATGAGGCGGTCGTCGGTGCCGCAGGCGATCCACAGCAGCTTTAGATCCGAGCTGGTCTTGGCGTCGAGCGCCGGAAAGGCGGCGTTGAAGTCATCGCCGAGCCCACCGGAACTGAATGCGCCCACCCAGGCGAAGCGATCGAGTGCGTTCAGGCCGGTATAGAGCGATTCGGCGCCGCCCATGGAAAGCCCGGCGATGGCGCGCGAGTTACGGTCGGGCGCGGCCCGGTAGTTCTTTTCCACTTGCGGAATCACCTCGGTGACCAGGGCCTCGCGAAATTTGTCCATGTTACGCTGGCGGAGGCTCGGATCGCGCGGTGAACCGCTGCGCGACAAGATCTCCGGGGCGCCGTAGCCTAGCGGCATGACGATCAGCATGGGTTTGGCCTTTCCCTGTGCGATCAGGTTATCCAGGATCACATTGGCGCGACCTACGGCGGTCCAGCCGCTGGCGTCATCGCTGAAGCCGTGCAGCAGATAGAGGACCGGGTAGGACTTTGAAGCGGCGGAATCGTAGCCCGGCGGCGTATAGACGTAATAGTCGCGATGATCCCCCACCACACCCGACTGGTAAAAGTGTTGGTGGATCACGCCGTGCGGCACGTTAGTGGTTTCCCATGGGAGCGAAGCCGGGCCGGGCACGTGTACCTCGCTTTGTGGGCCCAGCAGGTTGGGCTTCATCAGCGAATTGGAGGGATCCGTCAGGCTAACGCCGTCGGCCACGAACGAATAGCCGTAAAAATCCGGCTCGAGCGGTGCGGTAGTGATGCTCCAGACGCCGTCTTCGCCGCGCTGCATGGGTACGCGCTCGGCTCCTTCGCGGCCCAGCAGGACCTCTTTCACGTTGGGAGCGCGCAAGCGAAAGGTGACGCTGTTGTCAGGGTGTACTTCGGGAGATACAACGGGCTTGGGCGGCTGCGCCAGAACCGGCAGGACGGCGGCCACCAGGAAAATGGGAGCGACACGGATCATGACATTAGTGTATGCGCATGAGGCGTCTTAGTGATACTTTCCGACGGTTGGAAACACTATATAGGGCATAATGGAGGCACGATGAAATTGACCGGCTACCTGCTCGCGTTAGCGGGCATATTCGCAGGCAGCGCCGCGGGGCAGACGCCCACCGTTGGAGGCTTGCTGAACAACTACAGCTTCACCCTGCCAGGGCTGCCGAATTATGGCATTGCGGAAGGTTCGATCTTCGATATTTTCGGCACCAACCTGGCAGCCACGACTTCGTCACTGCAAGGCCCGCCCCTCAAAACCACGCTGGATGGCGTCAGCATCAGCGTAATGGTGAACGGCACGACCACCAGCCCGTTGATCTATTTCGTGAGCCCCGGACAGATTGCGGCCATTCTTCCGTCGGCGACGCCGGTGGGCGCGGGCACGATCACGGTAACCACCAGCGCCGGCACCAGCGCGGCCTTTCCCATCCAGGTGGCGCAAAGCGCCTTCGGCCTGCTGACGACGAACAACGGCAGCGGACCGCTGCAGGGCTTCGACGCCAATAATGGCGGCGCGCTGCTGAGCTTCACCGCGGCCGCCAACCCGGGCGAGATTCTGGAGCTTTGGGGAACGGGCCTGGGTCCGGTAGCGAACGATGCCACGGGAGTCGCAGTCAGCCCCACGGCGCAGGTCTTCATAGGCGGCGTCTCGGCCTCCGTGCTTTATGCGGGACGGTCCTCCTACCAGGGACTCGATCAGATTAACGTTAAAGTTCCGCAGGGACTTTCCGGCTGTAATATCTCGGTGGTCGTGCAGACCGGCACTTACCTGAGCAACTTCGCGACAGTCCCGGTCACTGCCAGCGGCAGCCGAACGTGCTCGGATCCTTCCAATCCGCTGACCACCTCCATTCTCAGTAAAATTACCGCCAGCGGCACTTTTACGATCGGCATCGTTGGCCTGATCCAGGACACCGAGCCTGGGACCACGGTTGACGGGATGACTTTCGGTGGGGGCACGACCGACAGCGGCTTTGCCAGCTTCTTGAAATTCACCGCCGCGGAATTCAGCTCGGGAGCTTTCGCCTCGGCCTCAAAAACCGCCTCGATCGGCAGTTGCTCGGTCTATTTCTACAATGCGACCAGCACCACCACAACGGCTCCTCCAGTGTTTAACTTTACCTACCTGAACGCCGGCCCCAGCATCAATGTCACCGGCCCGGACGGCGCCTTGACCATGCCTCTCCAAGTGTTGGATGGCTTCGACATCTACAGTACTCCGTCGACCGCCACATCGTTCATCCCCGCCTCCGGAGGTACTTTCACATTCAATAACGGCAGCGGGGGACCGGACGTAGGCGCTTTCAGCGGGCAACTCGACATGACCAGTCCGTTGGTCTGGACCAATATGTCCAGCGTCTCGACCGTAACGCGATCGAACGGGCTTACCGTGAACTGGACCGGCGGCGGATCCAGCAGCTACGTCAGTATTGCGGGTACTTCGTTTGGATCGGTGAACGGCAGCAGCCTCGATTTTGTGGTGGGCAGCTTCACCTGCCAGGCGCCCACTTCGGCAGGCTCCTTTACGGTGCCCTCGTCGGTGTTACTATCGCTGCCGCAAAGCTTCACCATTGCGGGTGTCTCCACATCGACGCTCTCGCTGGGCAACGTTACGGGCCCGGTCACGTTTACGGCAACGGGACTGGACGAGGGGATTCTGGAGGGGACCGTCCAAGACACGATCTCGGTGACCTACCAGTAGGCGCGATTTCCGATGCCGGATCTCGCGCCACAGTTGTCTTTTCGCGACGTATTGAAAATACGTGCGGTGCGGCGGCTGTGGTTTGCGCAGCTCGTCAGCATCTTCGGCGACTTTCTCGCGATCTTCGCGGTCTTCGGACTGGTCACCTTCCAGATGCACGGAACGGCCACTCAGGTCAGCATGATCCTGGTGGCTTATCTGCTGCCGCTCGCTCTGATCAGTCCCCTGGCCGGCGTGTTCGTGGACCGCTGGAATGTGAAGTGGACCATGATCACGAGCGATCTGGTGCGCGGCGTCCTGGTGCTGGCTCTTCTGTTTGTGCGCGACCTGCGCGCCATTTACGCCATCTTTTTCGCGCTCAGCACGGTTTCCAGTTTTTTCGTGCCCGCGCAGTCGGTGGCGGTTCGCGCGCTGGCCCCCGCGGGTGGATTGCTGGCGGTGAACGGCCTGATGTCGCAGGCGGTGCAGGGCACACAGATTGTCAGCCCGGCCATCGCCGGATTGCTGGTGCAGTGGCTGGGCGCCAATTCCTGTTTCATTTTGGATAGTTTCAGTTTCTTTTTTTCGGCCGCCATGGTCATGACCCTGGTTATACGGCGGACGCCTTCGGCTGTCACGGCCGGCGCGAAATCCGTGCTGCACTCCATGCGTCAAGGCTTCCGGTTCATCTTCACCCATGCATCGGTCTCGTTCGTGATTCTCGCCATGACTGCCGGGATGTTCGCCGTGCGCTGTTTCGGCGTGCTGCTATCGGTCTATGTACGTGACGTGCTGGCTTCCAAGGCCGCCTTGTTCGGCACGCTGAATTCTCTGATCGGGGTGGGCATGATCGCCGGCACGCAGTCGCTCTCGCGCTTCGCCCGGAAAATCCCGCAACAGTTCCTGGTAACTTACGGGCTTGGCGGAATGGGCGCGGGGGTCTTGATCATCGCGTCGTTCAGCACGGTAAGCGCGGCTGCCACAGGGATGCTGGCCCTGGGCTTTTCCGTTGCGTTTGTCGTGGTTCCGTCACAGACTTTGCTGCAGCAGGAGACTCCCCACGAGCTGCTGGGGCGGGTCAGCAGCAGTCTGATGTCGCTGCTGGCGATGTCGCAGGTGCTGGCCATGTTCGTAGCCGGTCCTGTGGCGCAGCACGCCGGTATCCGCAATCTCTATTTCGGCAGCGCGGCAATGCTGGCATGCATCTGCGCCGGCGGATACTTCAGGTTACGAAAGCAGGAACGCGCCGCGGCGGCCGGCGCTTGAATCATCCGCGGTTCCCGCATTAAATACGCCCGCACGACTCGTACAGCGACATCATCAACTGCATATCCCGCAGGCCTTCCTCTCCCGCGGTCTTGGGCTGCCGGTTGTGCACGATGCAGTCCGCCAGATGTTCGGCTTCCCGTTGAAACTGAATCGGGTCGTGTTCCGGATTGGGCTCATCGATGGGCGGCTCGCCTTGCATCTGCGCACTCAAGTGCAGCCCCTCATAGGCAAACGCCGGCTCGACGTGCAGCATTCCTTTTGATCCGTGTACGCGATAAAACCCTGGCATGTTGGCGCCGTACGTGGTATTGCAGCTCGCCACGATCCCGGAGGGGAAGGTCATGCTCCACGCCAGATTTTCCTCCACTTCCTCGAAGCGCCCGTCGTGGTCGATCACCGAGGCGACCGCCTTCATGCTGTTGGGCTCTTCGCCGGTCAGGTAGCGGCACGCATTCAACGAGTAGACTCCCACATCCATCAAAGGTCCGCCACCGGCCAGTTTCCGATCCAGCCGCCATTCCTTCGGCTGAATGTTAAACCCGTGGGCGCTCTCGATCGCCTGGATTTTGCCGAGCTTGCCATCGCGAATCAACTGGATCGCATGCAGGTTGGTGGGCTCGTATTGGCAGCGGTAGGCGATCATCAGCTTCTTGCCGGCGCTGCGGCAGGCTTCGATCATATTGCGGCTGTCGGCGACGGTGGTGGCCATGGGCTTCTCGCAGAGTACGTGCTTCCCGGCCTTGGCCGCGCGGATGGTATACTCGGCATGCATGCTGTTGGGCAGCGCGATATACACCGCGTCGACGTTCTGGTTGTCAGCAATCCGCTCGTAATCGGCGTAGCTGTAAATGCTGTTACCCGGTACGCCATACTCGGCGGCCATTTTTTCCGCCTTTTCGCGATGACCGGAGACCAGGGCCGTGACTCGCGCGCGCTTGGACATCTTCAGCGACGGCATGAAGTGCTGCATCGAAATACGCCCGAGGCCCACAATGCCATACCCGATGACGCGCCCTTCCTGCTGCGCTTCAGCAGCCGGCGTGAGCCGCGAAAGCATGCCGGCGGCCGCCAGCCCGCCGAATTCCCTGCGCGTGAAATTCATCAGCGTTTCTCCTTCAAAATAGTAGCGCAATGGCGCCCGCGCGGCGCCCGTGGCCGGTTCTGCCACCAGGCGTTGAGCAGCGTGGCCGATAGTATGAGCGCCCCGCCCACGAGGGAGCCTCGGCCCGGCCGCTCACCCTCGATGAGCCATACCCAAACGGGGTTAAGGGCCGGCTCGAGCAACAACACGGTGGTCGCTTCGAATGCGGGCACGTGCCGTATGGCGCGCGTAACCAACAGGTACGCGAGGCCGATTTGAAAGACACCCAGATAGAGCAGCACGCCTGCATCCCGCAAGCCGATGTGCGGAGCGGGAAGAGCCATGGGCAGGGTCGCCGCACATGCAATCAGATTCCCTATGACCACGGTGGCCGTGGCGGGGTTGCCGGAAGCGGCCCCGGCGGTGCGGCGGCCGTGCCGGCGCAGGCCTGCAAGTGTCAACGCCCAGGTCAATCCGGTAACTGCGCCCACCAGGTTTCCCGCTCGCGGATTTGGAGCACTGGCCACCGCCGGCTCCGCGGATGCGAAGCACATCCACATCCCCGCGGCCACCGCCAGCAGGACCAGCAGATCGGAGCGGCCGAGCGGCTCCTTGAGCAGTACAGGCCCTATCAGCAGCAGGTACAAAGGCGCGGTGGACTGCAGAAAGATGGCGTTGGCCGACGTAGTCAGTTTGGTCGCAACGACGAACAACACCAGGGTAGCGGCATAGGCGGCGCCCACCGGTACGAACTCCCAGCGCCAGTGGCGCCGTCCGTCCGGAATCAGTAGCGCCAGCGATAAAGCCGCAATACCCGATCGGAAACTGGCGATCTGCCAGGATGTCAGGGAGATAGCTTTGATGGCTGCCCCGCCGGTGGAGAAAAGGGCGGCCGCCGCGATCAGCAGAAGCCAGTTGGTGAAACGCGATTGGGCCACGGCGAATCACTAAGAGTAACAGGCCTATACATACAGGCTCGCTAGAGCGTATGCTATGGTTTCGGGGTTAGACATTGCGGACTATATCCAAGAAGACAAAGTACGCGCTCGAAGCGCTCTATTCACTTGGCCGGCATTACGGCGAAGGACCCACGCTGGTCCACGATGTAGCCACAGAGGAATCCATCCCGCTTAAATTCCTGCAGGCCATATTGTTGGAACTGCGGAACCGCGGCGTAGTGACCAGCAAGAAAGGCCGGGCGGGTGGTTATGAGCTCAGCCGGCCACCGGCCGACATCACAGTGGGCTCCGTGATACGCATGATCGAAGGGCCGCTCGCGCCGTTGCCCTGCGCTCGCGAAACGAACTATCGCCGTTGCGACGAGTGCAAGGACGAGATGACGTGCGGCACTCGCTTGGTGATGCGGCGCGTGCGCGACGCCATGGCGCATATCCTGGACAGCACTACGCTGGCGGACGTCATTCACGAGACGGATCTGGCCAAAGACGCGGAGTCCAGAACCTCGGCGGCTACTTTCCAGATCTAATTGTTACTCAAGATTCGCCGAAATCAGCCGCTCGACAATAATCACGTCGCGCCACTCACCCTGCAGCCGGCCATGCTTTTCGTACCTTCCTACTTCGCGAAATCCGAGAGAGGCCACTAACCGCCGGCTGGCGATGTTTTCAGGGAAGATGCGAGAGACCAGTTTCCAGAAGCCCGCTTCCTCCGCGGCATCGATCACGCCCTCCAGCGCCAGGCGGCCGGCGCCCCGCTTCCGGAAGTCGCGGTCGACGTAAACGGAGACCTCCGCGATTCCGGCGTAACAGGCGCGCGGCCGGTAGGTGAAAGTCGCGGCGAAGGCCACAGTGCGGTCCCCTTCGAGTACTACTACGGCCGGGTGCACGCCATCAAACCACCGCGCGATATCCGCTTCCGTTCGCGGCCGAGTCTCGAAAGTGGCGTCGCCTCCGGCGATGCCCTGGTTATAAATACGCGCTATCTCGATCGCGTCTTCGGGATTCGCCTTGCGCGTGTGCATCTGCTCACCAGGTTATGTGGCTGTGCTTTGACCAACAGATGCTTCCGGAACGTTACGTCGAGCCGTGCAGTTATTGTGTAGAGCGTCTGCGCTTACGGTCTTCAGCTTACTCAGAGTCGGATTGGAAAGTTCCGATGAAGGAACTGCGCTTATCCGGGCTGCTCCACTTGGTGCCGAGGCCTTCACCGGCGAACTGATTGGCGATGGCATAGGCGGGCATGGCGTGTTCGAGCTTAGTCAGAGGGCGATACCAGACCTCTTCATTGCGGCAAATATGGTCACCTTCGCTCAAGGCGCGAGTGCTGATTTTGGCCAGGTTGCCGGCAGTCAGGGTAGCCTTCATGCTGTGAATGTCGTCGTTGGCGAAAGTGAGATCGATGGGCTGATAATCTACGCGGACCACGTCCTGCAACAGGTCGCCGGCCATGTGCCTGGCGAAGCTTTGCAGCGCCAGACGCTGTTCGGGGTTGGCGCGATCATCCACGATCATTACCGCTTTCACCGGATAAGCCGTCTCGTAAACATCGCCGAGCGTATGGTGAGCCCGTACGACTCCCACCACCGACATACCATCGAGATCGACACCCTGCCACGAACCCTTGGTCACTTTCCAGCCGAATACAGCCAGTTGGCCGACCAGGCCGACTTCAGAATTGGCGAAGCATGGGCCCGTATAGACGTCCGCAGTGCGGGCCTCCACATAGTTACCATAGATGCCGTGTGCCGGAATTCCAGCAGCGAAACTCAAACCTGCCAGGGCTAATGAGGCGACAACGACACCAACTGTTCGATGCATGATTTGCTCCTGTTACTAGTATACCGCTTTGCACCTAAATTGCCTTGAGACAGAAATGACGACGCCGGCGGGCAGTCACTTCTCTCGCGCCCAGTGCTTCCATACGGCCGGATCGCTCAACATCTTGATGAACACTCCACCCACCACCGATCGCGCCTGAAACCCATGTTGTTTGCCGGTCATGGTGCTATACCAATCGGTCAACGGCACGCGGCTCATGGTCTCATTGGCCCAGCGATACGCGGGATCGACGATCGCCTCGAAGTCCTCTCGCGAATCGGCCAGCGTAGCCGTCCACACCAGCCAGTCGAGCTTGGTGTAGTCGCGGCGATTATCCAGCGGGAGTCCGTACTGGTTCTCTTTCGTTTTGTAAAACGCGATTTCCTTGCGGGCGACCTCGGGGGGAAACAGGTTCAAGCCCAGTAATTGATCCCACACCAGGTTGTACTTCTGGCTCCAGGTGCCGGGTTTATCGAAGGCCAGCCGGTAATGGCCACCGTCGTCCGCCATACGCATCCACTCGCCTGCGAACTGTCGCGCGACCGCCGTGTAAGCCGCCGCCTCTTCCTTATGCCCGGTCAAATCGGCCAGCTTCCCGAATGCGCCCAGCGCCAGAATCGCCTTCAACGACAGGTTGGCGTTATGCGCCAGATGCCCGGCGAAATCGTCGGTGCAAAGCTGATTATCCGGGTCAAGGCCTTTGCTCTTCAGGTAGGCCGCCCACTTCTCGAGCTGCGGCCAGTAGTGCGCGGCATAGGCGGCGTTGCCCTCCGCCGCGGCGATACCCGCCACCATCAGGATCATGTTGCCGCTCTCTTCAACCGGCATCTGATCCTCCTCGGTTTTCTCGCCGCCGCCGTAGACCTGACCATTCGCCAGCGGATATGTTCCCAGATCGTGCGGCGCGAAATCGAACGGCCAGCGGCCCATGCGCGCATACTCGAGTAACGGCGTCACCGAGGCTTCGAGCAGCCGCGGATTCATCAACAGAAAGAGCGGCGAGCTCGGATAAATCACATCGACCGTACCGATGCAGCCATTACTGAAGTTCTCCTTGGGGAAAAACAGCGCCGTGCCGTCGATGTCCGCCACCAGCTTGTGCGCGGCGATCGACTGGCGGTAGGCGAGTGCTGCGAGTTGCGCGTATTTTGCCCCGCCGGCGTGCTCGAGGTCCTTCATCAAAGCCTCGTCGAATTTGCCGGCCTCGGATACCAGTGCCGTGTAATCACGCTCGGCGTCATTCAACAAATCGAGCGCGCCGGCGCCCTTGCGCCGCCAATAGGGCCGCAGCTTCCTGTGAAAATATTCGACGGAGTACACGTCGTCGTACGCCAGAATCAGATGGCGCGCTATGGGCGCGGCGGCGACATTCCCCAGGTCGAAGCGAAAGGCGAGCACGGGCATATGCTCGCGGGCTTCCCGCGGCGCATCCAGATCGTCGGCGTCCGGCAGCGTGCCGTGCGCCGCGAATGCCGTTCGCGCATCCTTCGCGCTGGCCATAGCGCTCGCGGGGCTCTCGCCGAGGGGCGCCGCTACGTACAAATATCCCCAGTCGATCCGCAGATTGTCGCCATACTTGCGCAGCACCGGCTGCTCCTGGCCGCCCATGCGTACCACGGCCAAACCGGGCGCCTGGAAGCGGCCCCAGGTCACCTCCTGTTCGGGCGTGTTCACGACAATCGGCGCGGCCGCATCGAAATACAGCGCGACGGCGTGCTGCGCGCCATCGGCCGCGCGCGCTTCCCAGGTCAGATAAGTCACTGGCCGCGAGAGCACGTCCAGATTGTGCGGCAGCATCGGCGTCAGGAACGTCAGGCTCAGCCGCACGCCGTCGCTTTCAAATTCGTAGGTGGTCCTGGTGGGCAGTACTCGAACGGCGCTCTGCACCATGGAGGGCAGCTCGCGCGGCGCGTTACCCATCATGCGATAGGTCTTGCCGTCGATCCGCACCAAGCCGGTCAGCGGCTGCTCGGCGCCGGTCCAGTGGCGCGTGGCATCGTCCGCCAGCCGGTCGTTCATGGACCAGATACTGAAATAGGGATCCGAGGTCACCAGCGGGATGGCGGGCGCACGAAACTCCGCCGCGATCGCCGGCGCCAGCGCCAGGGCCAGCAGGCAGGCCAGCTTCTTCATAGAGCTCTTAGCGTAGCATTGGAGGGCCATGATAACCTGCATCCATGAAAACCCTGGACCGCCGCGGATTCCTGCAGTTTTCCACTCTTAGCGCGGCGCACGCGCGTCTGGCTGCCGCGCTAAGACAGAAAGTCAAAATCACGGACGTGAAGTGCATGATCGTGCGCGGTACGTGGGACTGGAATCTGGTGAAAATCGAAACCGACGCGGGCTTGCATGGCATCGGCGAAGCCTACTGGGGCCCCGGCGTCAAGGATGTTATCCTCTCGATATTCAAGCCGCTGCTGATCGGCGAGGATCCGCTCAACGTCGATAAGCTTTACACCAAGATCCTGATGCGCAATGCGGGCGCAGGGGCAATTGGCGGAGTTACGGTGCAAGCGGCGAGCGGTGTGGAGATTGCCCTCTGGGATCTTGCCGGCCGTATTCTGGACACGCCCGTGGTGAACCTGTTAGGCGGCCGTTTCCGCGACCGCGTGCGGTTCTACCGCACCCTGCAGCTACCTCCGCAGCACGTCGAAGACCCCGCCGCGTGGCGCGATTTAGTGCAACAGGCTCGCGCGGAACGCTGGGGTTGGACCGCTTTCAAGTTTCAGGGAGACGGCATTCCGCGCGCGCTCGATCCGCAATACCAGGAGCCCGGCCACGATCCCTACACACGCCGCCTGCTGGACGACGATATCCGTCAAATCGCGCGGCTCATGGAAGTCGTGCGCGAGGAACTCGGCCCGCGCGGGGAATTCGCCATCGACCTGCATTGGCGTTTCGACACGCGCGACGCCATCGATCTGGCCAAGGCTCTCGAAAAGGTCCGGCCCATGTGGATCGAAGATCCGGTGCCGCCGGAAAATCCGGAAGCCATGGCGTTCGTGAGGCGGCAATCTCCCGTACCGATCTGTACCGGAGAAAATCTCTACACGCGGCAGGGATTTCTGCGGCTGATCGAGCTGCAGGGCTGCGATGGAGTCCACATCGATATTCTAAAATCAGGCGGCCTGCTGGAATCCAAGCGTATTTCCGATTTAGCCGACAACTATTACATCTGGACCGCCGCCCACAATCCCGCCAGTCCCGTGGGCACTATCGCTTCGGCGCACGCCGCGGCATCCTTGCGCAATTTCCGTATCCACGAACTGGCCAAATATATCGACTGGTGGCCGGACCTGGTCGTCCATGAAGGCCCGATCTGGGAAAACGGGTATCTCACCATTCAGGACAAACCGGGGTACGGTATCGAGCTCAATCCGGATGTGGCCCGCGCGCATCTCGCACCCGGCGAGACCTGGTGGGGCTGACTTATGACGCCTTGGTGCCTTTGATCGTTCCGCCGCCTTCCGGACCTTTGTACTTGCCCTCGACTTTTTTACCGGTGAGCTTGCTTTCCACTGTATATGTCGAATCGTTCACCACCACCTTAAAGGTGAAGGTGTCTCCGTTGAGCCTGGCATCTACCAACTCGAACTCGCCAGGATCGCCGCTGAGCGTTCCCGTAAGCTTGCCGCCATCGTCTTTCACTACCAAGGTCCAGTTGGATGATTGCCCGGCGTCATCGGTGCCTACGCAGTCCCACTTGCCCACGATCGAGCTGTTGTCCGCCCAGCAGATTGTCAAGGTGAACAGTAGAATCGTCAGAAACAACGTTATTGCGCGTGTCATGGTTAACTCCTGTAACTTCGCCGTTGCCTGGTTAGCTCGCTACTGCGGCGAAGCGCTTTCCTGTAGCATACCGCAACTCGCGGTCCGCTACCGCGCTGCCCAAATGGTGGGACATCAATCGTGTAGACTGTAATTATCCCTGCAAAATGGACCCGCAAAACCTTGATCTGAAGCAAACTATCAATCTGCCCCGCACTACCTTCTCGATGAAGGCGAATCTTACTCAGGCCGAGCCAAAGTTGCTCGACCGCTGGCAGAAAGAGGATCTTTACGGGCAGATCCGCACGGCCCGGTCCGGCCGCCCCACTTACATCCTCCACGACGGTCCGCCATATGCGAACGGCCGTATCCATCTCGGCACCGCATTTAACAAAATCCTGAAGGATTTTGTGGTGAAGACTAAGACGATGGCCGGCTTCGACGCGCCCTATGTGCCAGGATGGGACTGTCATGGCTTGCCCATCGAGATCAAGGTAGATACTGAGTTGGGCTCGCGCAAGGCCCGCATGACCGCGGCGCAAATCCGGGGCGAGTGCCGCAAATACGCCTGGAAATACGTGAACCTGCAGCGCGAGGATTTCAAACGTCTGGGAATTTTCGGGCTTTGGGACCAGCCTTACCTCACCATGAGCGCGCATTACGAATCGGTGATCGCCGGCGCGTTCGTGGATTTCCTCGAGCAGGGCTACATTTACAAAGGTCTGAAACCGGTGCACTGGTGCCTGCATGATCGCACCGCGCTGGCCGAAGCCGAAGTGGAGTATTCCAACCACTCGAGCCCGTCAATCTGGGTGCGCTTCGCGCTGATCTCCGATCCTGCGAAGATCGATCCAGCGCTCGCCGGGCGCCAGGTCTATGGATTAATCTGGACCACCACTCCGTGGACCATTCCGGCCAACATGGCCATTGCTTTCCACCCCAAGTTCGAGTACGTGGCAGTGTTGGTTCCGGCCACGCATTCCGTCTACATCGTAGCCGCGGAACTGCTGGCCGCTACAGCCGAAAAATGTGCCTGGGCCGATTACGAGGTACTGGCGCGCTTCCCGGGCGCGCGCATGGAATTCGCGGTCTTCCATCACCCGTTCCTGGAGCGCGATTCGCTCGGCATCCTGGCCGATCACGTCTCGCTCGATCAGGGTACCGGCGCGGTGCACACCGCTCCAGGGCACGGCCAGGAAGACTACCTGGTGGGCCGCCAGTACGGAATCGAAACCTATTGCCCTGTGGATGCGGCGGGGCGCTTCTATCGCGCCGAAGGCGCCGCGGGCCGGCTGCCGGACGTACTGATCGGTAAGACCGTGTGGGAGGCTAACCCGATTGTGGTGGAGATCCTACGCGAACAGTTCGCCGTGCTGGCCTACGAAAAGGTGGATCATAGCTATCCGCACTGCTGGCGCTGCCACAATCCGACCATCTTCCGCGCCACGGAGCAATGGTTCATCGGCATGGAACGCAACGGCTTGCGCGAGCGTACACTGGAAGCGATCCGCCAGGTGCGCTGGATGCCGGATTGGGGCGTGGAGCGCATGTCCAACATGATCGCGACGCGCCCGGATTGGTGCATCTCCAGGCAGCGTGTGTGGGGCGTGCCGATCATCGTGTTCTACTGCGACGGGTGCCGCGAGCCGATCGCCGATCGCACCATCCTCGATCGCATTGTCCGCCTGTTCGCGGAGCATACCGCCGACGTCTGGTACGAGCGCACGGCGGCCGAGCTGCTACCGCCCGGAACGGCCTGCGCCAAGTGTGCCGGGACCGCCTTCAGCAAAGAAACCGACATACTCGACGTCTGGTTCGATTCCGGGTCGAGCCACCTGGCCGTACTCACGCCCGAGAACCATTTACCCTGGCCCGCCGATCTTTACATCGAAGGCGGCGACCAGTATAGGGGCTGGTTTCACAGCTCGCTGCTGATCGGCGTCGCGCTGAAGGGCGCCGCGCCGTATCGCGCCTGCGCGCTGAATGGCTGGGTGCTCGATGGCGAAGGGCGGGCCATGCATAAATCGCTCGGCAACTCCATCGAGCCGGATGAGATCATCAGGCATCATGGCGCCGAAGTGCTGCGCCTGTGGTCCGCTTCGATGGAGTTCCACGAGGACGTGCGCGCCTCCGACACCATCATCACGCGCCTGATCGAGGCGTACCGGAAACTGCGCAACACCTTTCGGTATGCGCTGGGCAATCTTTCCGATTTCGACCCGCGTACGGATGCGGTCGCGGCCGCCGAAATGTTGGAGCTTGATCAATGGGTCCTGTTGCGCGCTGAAGACCTGGTGGCCCGCTGCCGCGGCTGGTATGAGGATTTCGCCTTTCACAAGGTCTACCATGCCGTTTACGACTTCGCCACCGTGGATCTCAGCTCGCTGTACTTCGATGTGCTGAAGGACAGGCTGTATACGGCCGCCGCCAAATCCCACGCGCGCCGCAGCGCACAAACCGCACTGTATCGCCTGGCCTACGCGCTGGTCCGCCTGGTGGCGCCCATCCTGACTTTCACCGCCGAAGAAGTCTGGACGCACTTGCAGCAGCCCGGCAGTGTCCATTTAGAGCTGTTTCCGGAACCTGCCGAACTCACCGCAGGTCTGCCGGAAGCGCATCGGAAACGCGCGCTCAACTGGGACCGTCTCATGAAAGTGAGGGAAGATGTGCTGAAGAGCCTCGAGGAGGCCCGCCGGGAGAAGTTTATCGGTGCACCCCTTGAGGCTCGTGTACGGCTCACCGCGGACGGCGATCTTTATCCCCTGCTCCGGCAGTATGCGCGGGAGTTGCCGGGGTTGTTCATCGTTTCCGAAGTCGCTCTCGAAGAGCAGCCGGGACAGAGCGTGTCTGTGAGTGTGGAGCGCGCGGGCGGGGATAAGTGCGAGCGTTGCTGGAAGTACACCACTGATGTAGGTTCCGAGCCGCGTTTCCCGACCATTTGCGCGTCGTGCGCCGGCGCCATAGACGAGATTCTACATGGCTGACCGGCGTTTGCAGGCGTACGGCCTTTCCGTCGCCGTCTTTGCAGTCGATCGCTTGAGCAAATGGGTCATCGAGCAGCGCGTTTCAGCGTTCGATGTACATACCGTGATCCCAGGTTTTTTCGACATCGTGCACTCCCAGAACCGGGGTGTAGCTTTCGGATTGATGAACGATTCTCCGTCGGTCTGGCGCACGCTGGCTCTCATCGTCTTTGCATCGGCGGCCATGCTGGTGGTCGCTTCCATGCTTTGGAGGGCTTCCCGCGCCGATCGCCTCACTGCCATCGGTCTGGCCCTGATCCTGGGCGGCGCCGCCGGCAACCTGTTCGACCGCATCATGTGGGGGCGGGTGACCGATTTCCTGGAATTCTACATGGGCGATCTGCACTGGCCGACCTTTAACGTGGCCGATTCCTGTGTCGTGATTGGCAGCGGTCTGCTGCTGCTCGATATTCTGAGACCCAGGCACCAGGCGGCGCAAACCTGATGTTTCCACAACTTTTCCACATCGCGGGATACTCGCAATCAACCTATGGAGTGCTGGTGGCGCTGGCGTTCCTTACGGCCCTCGCGGTGATCGGGAGGCTGGCGCGCCGTGCCGGCCTGAACTACGATGCCGTGCTGAACCTGGCGATCTATTGCGCGCTGGCGGCCATCGTGGGGGCCAAGATCATGATGTTTCTGATCGACATCCCCTTCTATTTGCACGATCCCGCCCAGATTTTTTCGCTCTCGAGCCTGCAAGCCGGTGGCGTGTTCTATGGCGGCCTGATCGGAGCGCTCATCGCGGCGGCGGTCTACATGCGCCGCAAGCATCTGCCGCCGCTCCTGACTGGCGACGTCTTCGCGCCGGGCATCGCCCTGGGTCACGGCATAGGGCGCCTGGGATGTTTTGCAGCGGGCTGCTGCTGGGGCGTGCACACCACGCTGCCCTGGTCCGTCACGTTCACCAACCCCGTCGCCAATAGCCTGGTGGGCGTGCCGCTCGGCATTGCTCTGCATCCCACGCAGTTGTACGAATCCGCGGCCGAGTTCTGCATCTTCGGCATTCTTTACTGGCGCATTGGCAAGCCCCATGCCCCCGGCGCTATCATCAGCCTGTACCTGATGTTATATTCCAGCGTCCGCTTCCTGGTCGAGTTCGTGCGGTACCACGACCAGCCCAATCCCTTCGGCGGCCCGCTGAACACCTCGCAGTGGATCTCGCTCGCGCTCCTGGGTCTGGGCGCGGCGTACTGGCTGCGCCTGTGGAAGCGGCGGGCAGTGGTATCGTCCGCGGCGATTGTCTCGACGCTCGCCATGATGGTGGGGCTCTCCGCATGTGGAGTGTCGAAGCCTGCCGAAGGCAAAGCCTCGGCCGACCCGCCGCTTACCCAGCCCGCTTTGTTCACCGTCCCCGCGGAGCAGATCGCCCATTTGCGTATCGCCCCTGCTCAGAGAACCTCGTGGACCGTCGAGGTCCATACCACCGGAACCGTGGATTGGGATGCGGACCATACCACCCAGGCGATCACTCAAGTGAACGGACCCATCACTCGCATTCTGGTCGACACCGGATCGCGCGTGGCGGCCGGCGATCCGCTGCTTTACGTGGCCAGCCCCGATGTTGCGGGCGCGATTTCGACTTACAAGAAAGCCCGCAACCGCGAGGATCTGGCGCGGCGCATCATGGAGCGGTCCAAAGAGCTGCTGGATCGCGGAGCGATTGCGGCCAAGGATTTCGAAAACACGCAGGCGGATTTCAACGACGCCTCCACCGACGTCCAGAACAGCCTGCAGGCGCTGAAGATTTACGGCATCACTCAACAGGAGATCGATCAGGCGCAGCGCCAGGCCGTGCCCATCAGCCCGGAGCTGGCCGTGCGCGCTCCGCTGGCCGGCGAAGTCGTGCAGAAGCTTGTATCTCCCGGTCAATTCATTCAGGCCGCCACTACCGTCTGTTTCGTTCTGAGCGATGTCTCCAAGGTCTGGATTCAAGGCCATATTTTCGACCACGACCTGCCCAACGTCCGCGCAGGCGATGCCGTGGAAGAGACCAACCCGGCGCTGGCGCGCACTTTTCGGGGGGTGGTCTCCTACATTGGCGCTATGGTCGATCCGGCTACGCGCACCACTCCGGTTCGCATCATAACCGAAAATCCCCAGGGTCTACTGAAAAAGGATATGTTCGTGGATGCCGTGATCCGCACCGCCGTGCGCAAGAATATTCTCGCCGTGCCGGTGGCTGCGTTGCTGCACGATTCGCAAAACGAGCCTTTCGTGTACGTCGAGCAGGAGCCGGGAAAGTTCGCGCAGCGTCCGGTCAAGCCCGGCGCGCAGCAGAATGGCTCGATCGAGATCGTGAGCGGCATCAGCGCCGGCGACCGGGTGGTTTCCGACGGCAGCATCTTCCTCCAGTTCGCCAACAGCTTCCAGTAAGTTCGCCGATATGATTTCGCGCCTTGTATCCTTCGCTCTCGCACAGCGCTTCCTCGTGATCATCGCGTCGCTGTCGCTGATGATCTGGGGCGTGATCTCTTTTCGCAAGCTGCCGATCGATGCGTATCCCGATCTTTCTCCGCCGCACGTCGAGATCATCACGCAATGGCCGGGACACGCCGCCGAAGAGCTGGAGCGCCTGGTCAGCATCCCCATCGAGATCGAGATGAACGGAATTCCGCGTCTCGAATCGCTGCGGTCTATTTCGCTCTATGGGCTGTCGTCGGTGCAGATGAACTTCGAGTACGGGGCCGATCCGTATTTCGTTCGTGAGCAGGCTTTCGAGCGGGTAGGCGACGCCACCATGCCCCAAGGCGTCACTCCTTCGCTTTCGCCCTTGTACAGCCCCAGCGGCCTGATCTACCGCTACGTTTTGCAGAGCACCGACCGCTCTCCGCAAGATCTGAAGACCATCGAAGACTGGGTGCTCGAGCGCCATTACCGCTCCATTCAGGGTGTGGCGGACGATTCGGGTTTCGGCGGCACCACCATGCAATATCAGGTGCTGCTCGATCCCAATAAGCTGCTTGCTTATGGCATATCCGCGGCGACCGTCGTGCAGCAGCTCTCGCTCAACAACGCCAATGCGGGCGGAGGCTTCTACTCCCAGGGAGGTCAGTTTTTTTATATCCGCGGGCTCGGGCTGGTCAAAAATACGCAGGATATCGGCAACATCATCCTGGCCGAGCACAACGGGATTCCCGTCTATGTGCGCGACGTGGCTGAAGTACAGATCGGCCACGCCGTACGGCTGGGCGAGTTCGGCTTCATGCGTCAGGAGGATGCCGTGGAAGGCGTCATCCTCATGCGCGTCGGCGAACAGGCGCAGGTGATCCTCAAGAAAGTCGAGAAGATGACCGACGATCTGAACCGGCACGTGCTGCCGCCGGACGTGAAAGTTGTCCCCTATTATGATCGTCACGACCTGATCGAAGAAACCACCCGCACCGTCGAACGGAATCTCCTGCGCGGCATGTTGCTGGTGCTGGTAATTCTCGGCCTGTTCCTTTTCAGCATACGCACCGCGCTGATCGTGGCCGTAACCATTCCTTTCGCTCTGCTGTTCTCCTTCATCTGCCTGGACTGGCGGCACATCCCGGCCAACCTGCTCTCCATCGGCGCCATCGATTTCGGAATCATCGTGGACGGCGCCGTGGTGATGGTGGAAAACATTTTCCGCGAATTGGCCGCGCGCAATGCACGGAACTTCAACCTGATCGAAGTCATACGGTCGGCGGCGCACGATGTGGAGCGGCCCATTTTTTATGCGGTCGCCGTGATCATTGCCGGATATTTACCCATCTATGTCCTGACCGGACCCTCGGGGCGCCTGTTTGAGCCCATGGCGGACACCATGTCGTTCGCCCTGCTCGGCTCGCTGCTGTGCGCGCTGACTCTGCTCCCGGTGCTGTGTTCCTATTTTCTCCGCAAGAATGTGCACGAGCCCACCAACCGCGTCTATGACCATATCCGCGGGCTCTATGGCAGGATGCTGGGCTGGTGTTTGCGCCACCGCTGGGTGACCGTGACTATTTGTCTGTTAGTGTTCGGCGCTTCCCTGTTGTTGATCCCTTCGATCGGCGGCGAGTTCATGCCCCACCTGGATGAAGGCGCCCTCTGGGTGCGCGCCACTACGCCCTACACGATCTCGTTCGACGAGGCATCCCGGCTGTCGCCGCAGATCCGCGACGTGCTGATGAGCTTTCCCCAAGTCACTACCGTGGCCAATGAGCTGGGCCGTCCCGACGACGGGACCGACTCGACCGGATTCTTCAACAATGAATTCTACGTGGGCCTGCGGCCTTACGACGACAAGACCTGGAGCGGCTCCGTCCATACCAAGCCGGAGTTGATCGATGCCGTGCAGAAGAAGCTGAATGCATTCCCGGGGGTCATTTTCAATTACACCCAGCCCGCCGAAGACGCCGTGGACGAAGCCGAGACCGGATTGAAAAGCTCGCTGGCGGTGAAGATCTTCGGCACCGACCTGAATACCCTGGAGCAGAAGGCCATACAGGTGAAGGAGCTCATCTCCCGCGTGCCGGGCATTACCCATGTGGTGCTGGTCAGGGAGTTGGGCCAGCCGAGCTTGATCATTGAGCCGGATCGCGAGAAAATCGCCCGCTATGGCCTGAATGTCAGCGATGTGAATACACTCATTTCAGCCGCGCTGGGTGGCACGGCGGCTACCCAGGTAGTACAGGGAGAGCGCCAGTTCGATCTGGTGGTGCGTATGCAGGAGCCCTTCCGCAGCGACGCCAACGCCATACGGAATCTGCTGATCACCACGCCGGATGGCCAGCATCTGCCGCTCAGTCAGTTTGCTAACGTGCGCGTGGAAAGCGGTGCGTCGTTCATTTACCGCGAATCGAACTCGCGCTACATCGGCATCCAGTTCAGCGTAGACGGCCGCGATCTCGCGAGCGCCGTGGGCGAGGCTCGCCGCGTGGTCGATCGCAAGGTCAGGCTGCCTATCGGCTACACCTTCGATTGGGGCGGAGAGTACAAAGATTACCTGGCGTCGCAGGAACAGATGAAAGTCATTTTGCCGCTCACGGTAGTGTTGATCCTGCTGATCCTGTTCGCGCTCTACGGCAATCTGAAGTTCCCGCTGCTGATCTTTTTCAGTGTGCTGGTCACAGAGCCTGTCGGCGGGCTGCTGGCGTTGCGGCTGACAGGCACCAACTTCAGCGTCTCGTCGATGCTGGGCTTCGTGGCCCTCATGGGTGTTGCCGTGCAAACCAGTGTCATTCTGTATTCCTTCATCAACAAGCTGCGCCTGGAAGGGCGGGATATTATTACCGCCACGCACGAAGCGGCGTTGCTGCGGCTCAGGCCTATCATGATGACCGCGCTGGTGGCGTGTTTCGGACTGCTGCCGGCGGCCATGTCGACGGGCATCGGGAGTGACTCGCAGAAGCCGTTTGCCATCGTCATCGTAGCCGGGCTTGCTTCGCGGCTGCTGCTGTCGATCTTCCTCGCGCCGGTGCTGTACTCTCTGGCGGCCCGTGAGGGCGATACCCTGCGGGTCTGACGATTAAACTTGTCTAAACCTTCTCTGGCACCACAAACGGCGCACGATACTGGCGTGTCCGCAGCTTGTCCGCCTCCGCGTCGCCGATGAACTTCTCCGTGGCTGGGTCGAACTCCAGACGCCGGTTCAACCGATAGGCGATGTTGCCCAAATGCGCGATGCCGGCCGCGTAGTGGCCCGTCTCGATCGGAGCGTTGAGCTCGCCCTTCTTGCGGCTGCGCACCGCGCCTATGAAATTCGCATAATGGTCGCCGCCCTCTTTGCGCGATGGACCGCGCTCCCGCTTTGGTCCCAGGTAGGTTTCGTAGGTGTCGTAGTCCTTGATCACCATGTAGCCTTCCGAGCCGTAGAAAATATTGCCGACCGTGGCGCCGTCCTCCTGGTTGGTGAACCAGTGCCGTACCTCGACTTCCATGGTCTTCTTCTGCTCGGGATACAGATAGGAGGAGGTGAGAATTTCCGGCGTCTGCTTGTCGTCGTCCCACAAAAACTTGCCGCCTGACGAGGTGATCTGTCTGGGGAACTGCACGCCCAGCCCCCACAGGCACATGTCCAGCTCATGCACGCCCTGGTTGCCGATTTCGCCGTTGCCGAAATCCCACTGCCAGTGCCAGTTGTAGTGGACATAGCGGTGCGAAAATGGCCGCTGCCCGGCAGGACCCAGCCAGACATCGTAATCGAGACCCTCGGGTACAGGCTCGTCGGCGAAATGACCGATGGATGCCCGCCAGCGATAGATGAGCGCGCGTCCCATGTAGACCGTGCCGATCTTACCTTCCCGCAGGTGGCGCACGGCCTCCTGCAATGCGGCCGAGCTGCGCAACTGCACGCCGTGCTGCACGATGCGATCGTAGCGGGCGGCCGCCTCGATCATCTTGCGCCCTTCGAAGAGATTATGCGAGCCGGGCTTTTCGACGTACACGTCCTTGCCTGCCTGACAGGCCCAGATGGCCGCCAGAGAGTGCCAGTGGTTGGGCGTGGCGATGCTGACCACGTCGATACTCTTGTCGTCGAAGACGCGCCGCAAATCGGTTTCCGTGCGCACGGTGCGGCCGAATTTCTTTTCAAACTCCGCCGCCCGCTGCCGCGACACGTTCTGATCCGGATCGCACAGCACCACTACTTGCGCGTTCTTGAGGTTTCCATACCCATTGATATGGTCCTGGCCGCGCCCATGTACGCCCAGTACGGCCACCCGCACCGTGTCGTTGGGAGACAGGCCCGATAACATGCGCCCGCCCAGCATCGTTCCGGCCGAACTCAGCACGAACCTTCTGCGCTCCATCAGTGACTCCTTAGGAGCGTTATAACACGCGGCGAATCAGGGCTGCCAATGTGGAGCAATCGCCGGTCGCGAAATCCTTGCGGCATGCGGCGATCATCTGGCTTTGCGTGATCCTGCTCCAATCGACCGCGTAGCCCGCCTGTAGCCCCAACTCTCGAACAGATGACCGCCTTTTGAAATATTGACCGTACGGAATTCGCCAGCCCACGAGTAAACGTCCTAAAAGATGTGTTTGTGAATTGCCTGGAGATGCGTGGTGTCGAAGCGTCACCAAGGTGTTCTACGGGTTGGCGAGTGTCCGACCAACCAACCCGTAGCTCCTGGCGAGATGCGCTGTGTTAGGGCAGCACCCGGAAGGGCACGTTGCTCGAAAGCGTGCGCTGGTCGCGCCGGTAAGATCGGTGCCGAGCCTGACTGGCCCAGGAACTCACCTTCTGGGACATTCAAGGCTGTCTCTTAGTTAGCTCCCCTCCATCGCGCAGCCGGATCACCCAATCAGCCAGCTCTTCCATGCGATCCACCAGCAGATCCGGCGGCACGGCTGCGAGCGTCTCCGGCTGGAAACCATACGTCACGCCGCAGGATTTCACCTTCGCATTGCGCGCCGTCTCAATATCCACCGAACTGTCCCCCACCATCATCGTACGCTCGCGCGCGGCTCCGCACTCCATCATGAGCGTTTCGATGCCGATGGGATGCGGCTTCTTGAATTCGAAACTGTTGCCGCCGTACACCTGCCTGAAATATCCGCCGACACCCAGCCCGTCCACGATGGCGCGGCTGATCGCGACCGGTTTATTGGTGAGAATAGCCAACTCGACGCGGGCAGCCTGGAGGCGGTCGAGCGCCTCCCGCACGCCCCCGTAGAGCACCGTGTAATCGAGCTTATGATCGCGATAATACTCCAGGAAAAATTCGAGCGCCTCCTCGACCTGGGCTTCGCTCGCCTCCGGGCCCAGCACGCGCCGGATGAGCACCGGCGCGCCGTTGCCTACGTAAGAGTAGACCCGCTCGTGTTCGAGCGGCAACATGCCCATGTGACCGCGCGTCGCATTGACGGCGTGCGCCAGATCCAGTTTGGAGTCGATCAGCGTGCCGTCCAGATCGAAGATCAGCAGGTCCATGGCTTAATGGAGGCTAAGGGAGGCTAATGGAAAAGCTACGCAGTGGCGGATTTCTTGCGCGCGCGCGTCTCGCGGCGAACGGGTTTCCGCCGCGTCTTGCGCGGACCCAGGTGATACTCGGCCATCTTGCGCTGCAGCGTATTGCGATGTATCCCCAGCCGCTTGCTGGCCTCGGAACGGTTTCCGCCGGTGCGCTCGAGAGTTTTTTCGATCAGGGTCCGCTCCAGCAGTTCCACCATCTCTTCGAGAAAAAATCCGTTGCTGACTAAATGATCTACCAGATCTTCAAATTTCTCTTTCATTGTGCAGCCTTCTCCGCGTACGGCAATTCCCGAATTCCGTTGTTGAGTGTACTTCGCCAGATGGTTTTCACCTGTTCATAGCTCTTCCGGAAACCGTCTTTCAGCTCGAGCGGCGCAAGCGAGGCAAACACCCTGGCCGCGTCGATGACGTACGGCGCCACGCGCGAGTGTACTACGGCGTTCGGCGGAGACTTGCCCGGGGTGAATGCCAGCAGCGCCAGGATCAGAGCGATTGAAATCAGCAGGCCGCGCACGATGCCAAAACCCGCGCCGAGCAGCCGGTCGACAAACGACAGGCCGGCCGCTTTGATGAACCGTCCCATCAGGCGGCCCACCAGCGCGCCCAGGATCAGCACGGCCGCGAATACCATCAGGAAGCCGCAAAAATGCGCGACACCCGGCGAGCTGACATAGGGCAGCAGCGCCGCCCCCGCCGAGCCATAGAACCAGATGGCCAGCATCAGCGCCGCGATCATGGAAATCAGTCCCACCACTTCGCGCGTCAATCCGGCCGTGAAACTGGTGACTATCGATCCCGCCAGCAGGATCAACAGCACCACATCAAGCCAGTTCATAGCTCTTTGCCGGTGAGTACACGGTAAGCCTGTTTGTATTTTTCGCCTGTCTTCGCGGCAACCTCCTCCGGCAAAGCCGGGGCCGGCGGTTGCTTGTTCCATCGAATCGATTCCAGGTAGTCGCGTACGTACTGCTTGTCGTAAGAAAACTGAGGCCCACCCGGCTGGTACGTCTCCAAAGGCCAGAACCGGGAAGAATCGGGTGTAAGCACTTCGTCGCCCAGCAGCAGTTCTCCGCCCGCAAAGCCGAACTCGAATTTGGTGTCGGCGATGATGACGCCCTTAGTCTCCGCGTAGACTGCCGCGCGGGAGTAGATCTCGAGCGTGAGATCGCGCAGGCGCCTGGCAAGATCCGTACCGACCATTGCGCTCATGGTCTCGAAGGAAATATTTTCGTCGTGGCCGGTGGTGGCCTTGGTCGATGGCGTGAAAATCGGTTCCGGCAGGCGATCGCTCTCGCGCAACCCGGCAGGCAGTGGAATGCCGCAAACGGTGCCGTGCGATTTGTATTCCTTCCAGCCGGAGCCCGCCAGGTAACCGCGCGCAACGCACTCGATCTCCACCATTTGCGCCCGCTCGACCAGCATCGAGCGCCCTTCCAGTTGATCGCGATACGAGGGCAGCGGCGGCGGGTAGGCGTTTACATCGGCAGTCACAAAATGCGTCGGCGTCACGGCTCGTAAGAAATCGAACCAGAAGATGGAGAGTTGGGTCAAGACCCTGCCCTTATCCGGTATGCCGGTGGGCAGGATGTAGTCGAATGCCGAAATGCGGTCGGTGGCGACGATCAACAATCGCCCATCCACGCGATAGACGTCGCGCACTTTGCCTTGCGCGTGTCTCTCCATTCCGGCCAGTTCAGTGTGCAGGATAATATGTTTCGAATTCACGGATTTTCAGGGATCGTAACGGGGGAGTAACTCAAATCATAATAGCGCGAGCGCGCGATTTGTCAAATGCAGATTCGAGTACCAAATTTCGACCGGGAGTTCTATTAGGTGTGGACGTCATCGCCATCGTCGAAAAGCGATCTCGGCAAACTGGCGGAGCTGCGCTCCCACGCGCTGGTACGCCAGTTGTCGGCGGTGTTCGATACGCGCAGCCATCCGGAGAGACTCACCAGCAGATGTCCGGAGAGGGCGAACACATACGGCTCGTACATGCGCCGCAACTGCGCCAGCTTCTCATCGAAGGCCGGCGGATCTCGCAGCACGATGCCCGCCCCGGCCAGCACTTCTTTCAGGCGCTCTCTGGATTCGAGCGGCAAACGATCCGGCACGGGCGCGCGCGGCGCCGCATTCATGATCTGGGCCAGGTCCACCACCGTGTGCCGGGACATGGCGAAGGTCAGCCGGGCCTGCCACGGCGGCAGGCCGTCGATACCTGCAATCAAGACAGCGCAGACATCCATGATGGTGGTCAGCGCCGCCAGCCAGGACTGGTTATCGTGCTGCGACCGGAAGTACGCCAGCGGCGGATAAGAAATGTAGCTCTCGAGCAATCCGGCCGACCAGATTTCCCACTCCCGCAGCAATGGATCGAGGTCCGCGAGACCGTGGCCCGTCGCGTATCTCCGCAACAGCTCGGAGGCCGCCGGTGGCGATCCCGCGCGCGCGTCAAGCAGCGAGATGTTGGACTCGCGCCGCGCGAAGGATTGATAGAGTACCGGCAGGTAGCTGATTACCAGCGCCAGAAAGCCGAAGCCGGTACCTGCCTCTACTACGGTCACGAAACGTGCCGCCCGGGTGTGCGGAAACACATCTCCCAAACCCAGCGTGATGAAAGTCGTACCGCTCATGTACACGCTCTGGCGAAAGCTCGTAGGCAGCGGCGACGCCCACCACAGCACCGCGCCGAAAGCCACAATCAAGCCCACTGCCCACACCACGATCAGGAATACCAGCGAAAGCGGTCCGTAGAAACTGAGGTAGCGCTCACGGCGCTTGCTGGCCCGCACCAGCCGCACCACACGCGACCACACAAACCAACTGGACCGGTAAAAAACACGGCTCAAGCGCACCCGCCGCGTCAGCCGCCGCGGCAGGATGATTACTTCGAAAGCGTCCCAAAGAATGATCGCCAGCAGCACCAGTGCGAACACGCCTATGATCGTCTTCATGGTCTTCAATGCGAGCTTTCTTTTTCCGCTAGAGGGATAGTACTTGTCAAGTCTCGTACTATTGCATGCCGCATTTGCGATTTTGTACTATTATTCACATGCACAAGCGGGCAGCTTCTGCAACTTCGCTACGCGATCTTCCATTTCTCCTCCTGATCTTGTTGTCTGTGGCCGCCTTATGGCCCGCCGGGACGGCCGATGCCGCCACCGCCGTAGACAACGCCCCTCCGGAACGGAACTTGACGGCACAAAGCTTTCTCGCCGAGAAGTTATGGCTCTGGCAAACGCGCTTGAATTTGATGGCCTGGAACATCCAGCTCAAGTTGGCCCGCTCGACTGAGCTAAGGCCCAAAACCCTCGGCAATATCCACTGGGATGCGGGCACGCACACCGCCGAGATTCACGTGCTGGCCCCGGAGGACTACAAGCTTTCCACCGCCGACATGCTGGCGGACATGGAGTTCACCGTGGTGCATGAACTGATCCATCTCCAGTTATCCTCGCTCCCGCGCAGCGAAGCTAGCCGCAGCGCCGAAGAGCACGCCGTCAATCAGATTGCGCAGGCACTATTAAAGCTCGACCGCCGCTAGCTAGCCGTTATATGGAGGGAGTTTCGCCGGGTGCAGCACGAAAGTTGAGCTCAGGGCAAGATCAGGGACGACGTACCCGCGACGGCCCTGGCGTCATCCTCCGCGCCGAAGAAGCTTCGCAGGAAATCCAGAAAAGCCTTGCCACGTGGGCGATCGTTATGACGGTCCAGCTCCAGCCTTTGCAGGAATACCAGTGTGGTCAGCACTTCGGAGTCGCGTGTGTGCCGCATTCCCAGCCCTTCGTTTTCCTGCCGGCGATAATCCTCAAGAGCCTTTTCGGTAAACCGCCGGATCTGGTTGGCTAGCGCGTTAGCGGGTTGCGTCTCGTAATAGACGCCGCTTTCGAGCGTCCGGTAAGTGCGTATCAGCGCGTCAAGCGCCTCGCGGACATCGGAATCGACCGCGCCGGCGGTCTCGATGGCCGCCGTCAGCAGGCCGCGTGCGGTAGCTACCAGCAGCGGTTCATGATCGCGCAGAAAGTCTTCCGAGACGCGGATATCGCGGTTCGGAAACTCGTCCGGATTGACCGGCGCGGAGCGCTCATGCTTGCGCGCTTCCTGCAGATATGGACAATTCCACGGGCAATCCACGGTGACCTCGCGCTCCGTGCCACAGCAAATCGAGCAGATATCCCCGCGCACGCCGGGACAAAATCGGCGGGGTTTGCGAAGGTGGCATATCGCGCAGGCCATTTCCTTAGTATAAAGGTTAGAGGCAACGGGGCCTTTATGGTTCACACCCATCTTTTTTTCAAAGTGGAAATGGAGCACGACGAGCAGGATCGGCCCGAGACGTTGGGCAACCAGATCTGCCACCAGCTGATGAAGATCTACGGCGTCCGCGCGGCGGAGCTTTCGAGCTTCAAGCCGGCGGAGGAATAGGCCGGCTCGGCGATTTCCGTCGCTACTTTGCCTTGAAAAGTACTTGTGTTGGACGGATCGCGATTGTATAATCGCTGTGTGGCTATTGTTCGCCCGATTCGTCGTGAGCAGGCCGAGCCGGTCGCGATGCACGCGCATGCCATCGATAATCTGCGCTATCTGCGCTCCACCATGGAGCGGGCCGGGTCGTTTACCGCTCTGCCCGGAGTAGGCGGTATCGTACTTGGGTGCACGGCATTGGGCGTCGCGGCTTTTGCGGCCAGGATAGGGAGCAAGGACGCCTGGCTGGCCACCTGGCTGGGCGAAGCGGTGTTGGCCTGCCTCATCGGCGTCGCGGGTGCGGCGCGAAAATCACGCAAGGCGAACTTGCCGTTGCTTTCGGGACCGGGCCGCAAGTTTCTGTTGGGATTCGCGCCGCCTCTGCTGGCCGGCGCTCTGCTCACGCTGGTGCTCTATCGCGGGGGTCTGCTCGCCGCGCTTCCCGGCGTCTGGCTGCTGCTCTACGGAACCGGCGCCTTGTGTGGCGGCGCGGCTTCGGTAAAGGTGGTGCCGGTGATGGGCATTTGCTTTATGGCGCTCGGTACGGCGGCCTTGTTTGCGCCGGCCGGCTGGGGCAACGCTTTCCTCGCCGCGGGCTTTGGCGGTATCCATATCGTGTTCGGCATTCTGGTTACGGTGAAATACGGTGGCTAAACAGAGCGCGCTGCGGCGCGAACGGGAGAAGAAAGTGCGGCCGGCCGAGATTCTCGGAGGAACCCCCGGCCTCGACCGGTTGATCCACGAGCGGCTGCGCCTGGGCATCCTGAGCGCGCTGGCGGTGAACGAATCGCTGACCTTCACCGAGCTGAAAAAACTGCTCAACACCTCCGACGGCAACCTGAGCGTGCATGCGCGCAAGCTCGAAGACGCCCAGTATATCGCCTGTGCCAAGTCGTTCCAGAATCGCTTGCCGAAGAGCGAATATCGCCTGACGGCTGTGGGACGCCGCGCACTCGAGCGCTATCTGGATCACATGGAAGCGCTGATCGGCACAATGCGGGAAAAGTGAAACGGACGACGCGGCCACGCGCCGCCTTTTTGGGAGGCTCGACTTTATGACGCAAAGTACTCTGGCGGAAAACAGGCGGCTGCACGCGGCCATCATCATGGATGGCAATGGCCGGTGGGCTATCGCGCGGGGATTGCCCCGGCTGGCTGGACATCGGGCCGGCGCGTCCGCTGTGCGGCGCGTCGTGGAGGCCGCGCCAGGACTCGAAATCGGCGTCCTCACCCTTTTCGCTTTCTCCTCAGATAACTGGCAGCGGCCCAGTGAGGAGGTCTCCGGCCTGATGCAGCTTCTGGCCGAGCATCTCCGCTCGGAAATCCCGCGCGCGGTGGAGAACGGCGTGCGCATGGAAGTGATCGGCCGCCGCGACAGGCTGGGCAGCGAGCTGGCCGAGGCCATTGAGCAGGCCGAGGCCGCCACCGACTCAGGGCGCACACTGGACCTGCGTATCGCGGTCGACTACTCCGGACGCGAGGCAATTACCCAGGCCTTGCGGCAGGCAGCCCACGCCGGCCTGCTTTGCCGCGAGTGTCTGGAGGAGCATCTGGGACCGCCGGTGGACTTACTCATTCGCACCGGCGGCGAGCAGCGGCTAAGCGATTTTCTGCTGTGGGAATGCGCCTACGCGGAGCTGATCTTTTCCAGGCGCATGTGGCCCGACTTCGATGCATCCGATCTGGAGGCGGCCATCATCCAGTTTCGCGCCCGCGAGCGGCGCTTCGGATCGGTACCGCCGGGAATACTGCCTCGAGATGCGGCCACCGCGTCCCGGGCTTGGCTAGACTGATTATCGGTGCAGTTCTCGGCGGGAAAAGAGCAGGCCGGCAAGCGCTTGGATCAGGCGGTCCACGAGCAGCTTCCGGCCTTCAGCCGTGCCCGTGTCCAAAGCTGGATCAAAGATGGGCGCGTACGTATAAATGGGTCCGCCGGAAGGCCCGCGCGCCTGCTGCGCGAGGGTGATCGCATCGAGGTCGAGCCCGCCGAGTTGCCGGCGCTGCGTGCCGTGCCCGAAGCCATTCCGCTGCGCATCCTCTATGAAGATGAGCATTTCGTAGCCATCGACAAGCCCGCCGGCATGGTCGTTCACGCAGGCGCGGGAGTGCACTCCGGCACACTCGTCAACGCGCTGCTTTACCGCTTCGAATCGCTGTCCGCACTAGGCGGCGAGCTGCGGCCCGGCATCGTGCACCGCCTCGACCGCTACACCAGCGGCGTGCTGCTGGTAGCCAAGAACGATGCGGCCCACCGCGCGCTGGCCGCCCAATTTGCCGGCCGCCAGGTGGAGAAGACCTATCTCGCGCTGGTCTGCGGAAAGGTCAAGTTGGATCACGGCCGCATCGAAAAATCGATCGCACGCGATCCGCGGCGCCGCACCCGCATGACCGCGCGTCTCGAGCACGGCCGCGCCGCCTGGAGCGAATATCACGTACTGCGCCGCTTCGAGCGCTTCACGTTTCTGGAGGTGCGCATAGGCACTGGCCGCACTCACCAGATCCGCGTACACCTTTCGAGCATCGGGCATGCCGTGGCTGGCGACCGCCTCTATGGCGCACCCGCCAACGTAGAAGGATTGCCGCCACCCGGCCGCTATTTTCTGCACGCGCATCGTATTCGTTTTCGCCACCCCTTCACCGGCCAGATGGTGGAAGTCGAGTCGCCGCTGCCCCAGGACCTGACCGGCTGGATGGAACGGCTATAATTGAATGGAAATGAAGGCCCCCGTTTTCGTAACGTTAGCGCTATCAGGCGCTATCTTGTACGCGCAAGCGGCCCCGTCCGCCGCCGAGAAGCCCGGCGCGGTGGTCGACATAGGCGAGCGTACGCGCATCATCCTGGACGTCACCCGCGTCAACATGCTCTTCACCGTAACGGACAAGAAAGGCCGCTTCGTAACGGATCTGGACCGGGACGATTTTCTGGTGCTCGAAAATAAGAAGCCGCAGACCATCGCGGAGTTCACCGCCGAGACTGACCTTCCGCTACGGCTGGGTATTCTGATCGATACCAGCAACAGCATCCGCGACCGCTTCAAATTCGAACAGGAAGCCGCCAGTTCCTTCATACGCAGCGTAGTACATCGCGGCCACGACAAGGCCATGGTGGTAAGCTTCGACACTTCGACCGAGCTCGTGGCGGATTTGATCGACGATACCGACAAGCTGGAAGCGGCCGTTCGCAGCCTGCGCGCTGGCGGCGGCACGGCGCTATACGATGCGCTTTACTTCGCCTGCCGCGATAAACTTTCTAAGGACCAGCCGCGGCACAAGTTCCGCCGGGCCATCGTAATCGTGAGCGATGGCGACGATAATCAGAGTCAGGTCTCCCGTGACCAGGCGCTCGAGATGGCGCAGAAGGCCGACGTGGTGATCTACTCGATTTCAACAAACATCTCTCATGCCGAAACGGATGGCGACAAAGTGCTGAAGTATCTGACCGCGGAAACCGGAGGCCAGGCCTTCTTCCCCTTCAAAGTCGAAGACCTGGAGCAGTCCTTCGAGAACATTGCCAACGAATTGCGGCACCAGTACAACATCTTCTATCGTCCCGAGCCGTTGAAAGCGGATGGGCTTTACCACACCGTGGATTTGAAGGTGAGAGGCCGCAAGGATCTGGTGGTGCGTTGCCGCAAGGGCTACTACGCTCCCAAATTATAACCAAAGTTATAAATCAAACGATCAACATACAATCGCCGTACGAGTAAAAGCGGTAGCGTTCGCGGACCGCGTGGCGGTAGGCGTCGAGCACCAGTTCCTTTCCGGCTAAGGCCGCTACCAGCAGCAACAGGCTGGTGCGCGGCAGGTGAAAATTGGTCAGCATCGCGCCCGTCGCGCGAAACTCAAAGGGTGGATAGATGAACAGATCGGTATCGCCGGTACACTCCCGCAAACCACCCGACAGCATGGCGCTTTCGATCGTGCGCACGCTGGTGGTGCCTACGGCTACAAGGCGCCGCGCCGCGCCCATGCGCGCGGCATTCTCCGCCATGATGCTGAAATGCTCCGCGTGCAGGCGGTGGCCTTCGACGTTGTCAGTGTGGAGTGGTTGAAAAGTTCCAAGACCTACGTGCAAAGTCACATGGGCGATCTGTGCGCCCCGCGCGCGACACTCATCGAGCACCGCCGGCGTGAAATGCAGCCCGGCCGTAGGCGCAGCCGCCGAGCCACGTTCCCGCGCGAAGACCGTCTGGTAGCGCTCGCGATCGGTCGCCTGATCTTGCCGTTTGATGTAAGGCGGCAACGGCACATGGCCGATCTTTTCGATCTCGTCGTACACATCGCGCTCCGTACGGAAGCGCAGCGTGCGCTCGCCAAACTCAGTGCGCGCCACCACCTCGGCTTCCAGATCGCTGGAGAAGCGCACGATTTCTCCGACACGCATCTTCTTGCCGGGATGCATCAGCGCGCGCCATTCTTTAGCGTCGCTATCCACGGGCCGCAGCAGCAGGACTTCCACCGCCCCGGTAAAGCGGGCGCGGCGTCCGTACAGGCGCGCCGGAAACACGCGCGAGTCGTTCAGCACCAGGCAATCTCCCGGGCCGAGAAAGCCGGGCAGATCGCGGAACTGCCGGTCCTCCCAGCACTGGCGCGGCCGATCGACCACCAGCATGCGGGAAGCGGATCGGTCCGGCAGGGGCGCCTGCGCAATGAGCTCTTCCGGCAGCTCGTAATCGAACTCGGCGAGGTCCATCCAGACCTAATGTAGCGGAAACAGTGTGCCCTGCTCTTCGCCTTCCCACAGCTCCGGCCAATACTCGACGGGGCCAGAGCCGAGCGAGTGCCGCTCACGTACGCGCACCACGCGCTCCCGCAACAGTGCCTTGTACTCGCCGCCGAGATAGGCGCCGCTTGCGTAGAGCTTCTGGTATCGAAGCGCAAGCTTCGGGAAGCGTTCTTGGATAAACGGGAAGAAAACTTTCTTCGCCGAAGGCATCAGGAACAAGAGCCCGCCGCCGAAGTACTGCGCGCCGGCCTGGTGTGCGGCGCGGGCGATGGCGTCCAGATGTTCCTCCGTGTCCGTGATCATGGGCAGGATAGGGGTCGGATACACGCCCACCGATATCCCGGCTCCCGACAGTGTGCGAACAGCAGCGAGGCGCAGATCCGGCCGCGGGGCGCGCGGCTCCATCAGGCGCGCCAGGCGCCGGTTCAACGTGGTGACCGTAATATTAATCGACAATACATTGCGGCGGGCCACCTCGCGCAGCAGATCCACGTCGCGCGCAACCAGGTCCGACTTAGTGGTGATCGAGACCCTGCGGCCTTTCTCCGTGGCGAAGACTTCGAGCAGCGCCCGCGTGCGGCCGAAACGCCGCTCGGCCGGCTGGTAGGGATCGGTGGCGGTGCCGATCGCAATGCCATCGCGCCGGGGCGTGGTCCGCAACTCCCGCCGGAGAATTTCCGCCGTAGCGGCTTTCGCGTAGATGCGGGATTCAAATTCGCGCCCATCCTCCATGCCCATGAACTCGTGGGTATAACGTGCGTAGCAGTATTTGCAGCCGAACTCGCAGCCCCGATAAGGGTTGATGGTCCAGCGGAAGGGCATGTTGGGAGTGGTGCGATTGAGAACGCTGCGCGTAGCGATCTCGAAATAGCGTACTTCGGATTTGGCCTCCAGCAATTCGCTTTCCGAGGCCATTTTGGCGATGCCGATCAGCTCTGGCACCTCTTCATTTTCGCCTTTTATTCGCCTGCATGCAAGTCCTCTCCCAGTCGCGATACCATCACCGGTTATGGAATCCGCCAGCGACCGCCGCTCCCCGGCTGTTCTCCTCGTTTCCGTCTTCGCGCTTCTGACTGCCGGCCTGGTCGCTTATGCCGAGACTCAGGCCTTTGCGTGGGATGAAGGCTTCCATATTCTAGCGGCGCAATTGATCAAGCACGGCAAGCGGCCTTATATCGATTTCGTCTTCTCGCAGACGCCGCTGAACGCCTACTGGAACGCGGGCTGGATGGCCGTTTTCGGAGAGAGCTGGCGCGTTCCGCATGCGATGGCCGCACTCTGCTCGGCGGGCGCGGCGATATTGACGGCCGGCTTCGTGTTCTCCCGTTTCCCCGTGGCGGGCTGGCGTTTGCCGGGCGCACTGATCGCGGGATTATCGGTGGGCCTCAACGTCGTCGTCGTGAGATTCGGCGGCATTGCACAAGCGTATGGGTTGGGCACTCTGGCGCTGACCGCCGCTTATTGCTTCGGCGTGCGGGCCGTGGAACGGCGTAGCGCAGTTTCCGCCGGCCTGGCTGGCCTGGGGTGTGGCATAGCGGCCGCATCTTCGCTTTTGAGCGCGGCTGCGAGTCCGGTATTGCTGATCTGGATACTGGTCTACCATCGCGCCGGGCTTCGATGGCCGAAGTTTGCAGCCTTCGTTCTGGGGCACGTGGTCCCCTTCCTTCCCGTGCTTTGGCTGTTTATACAAGGCCCGCGCCAGGTGTGGTTCTGCGTGGTGCAATACAATGCGCTTTACAGAGAGTCGGATTGGCCCGGAGCCCTCCGGCACAATCTTGAGATTTTCACCATCTGGATCGATTGCGGGCCCGCCCTGCTGCTGCTCCTCCTTGCCGCGGGCGGGTTGCTGTTCATCTACTTTCGCAGTGGGTGGGAGCCACAGCGCAAAGCCGAGTTTTATCTGTGCGCCTGGTTATCGGGCGCATTGGGAGTCTATATCTCGATGGTGCGCCCAACCTTCTCGCGCTACTACATCTTTGCCATCCCCTTTATCGCCATCCTGGCGGTAGCAGGGCTGTACGCGGCTGGGTCGAGCCTCTACAAGGCGGACCGCCCGTGGCTGCCGGTCCAGGTGCTGGCGCTGCTACTCTCCTTCGGTTTGGCAAAGTCGCTGTACGAGGAGCGCGATAACATGGTCTGGGGCGACCTGGAAAAAACGGCCAGGAAAGTGAATGAAGTCAGCCGCCCGCGGCAGAGGCTGTATGCCGACGAGGCCATCTATTTCCTGACCCGGCGCGAGCCGCCTTCGGGGATGGAGATGGAAAATTCACACAAGTTCAAATTCGCCGCTGCAGAGCTGAAACTGTTGCACCTCATCCCGCAGGCCGAACTGAACAGGCAGGTTCAGGCGGGGGCATTTGATACGCTCGAGACCTGCGCGGACGAGGACGACATTAAAGAACGCGGCTACGCGAAGGTGTACGCCACGAGCGCCGCGGCAGGAGAATGCACGGTGTTCTGGAACAAGCGATGAGGCGTCAATGACGGCCTGTGCGCGAGGGGACGCGTGGCCAGCGAATGCGCAGCACCCGCTCGCGATGGCGCTCCTCTTCCAGGTTGCGCGTGCGGGCCTGCAGCAGATCCGCCAGCGACACCATACCGGCGAGCTTGCGCTCTTTATCGTTGTTGAGAACGGGAAAGCGCGTCAGGCCGCTGTCCGCCATGCGATGAACCACGGCGCGCAACGGCTCGCCCTGATAGGCCACCACAGGATTCCGGCGGGCCAGGTCCATTAACGGGCGATCACCATCTTCACCGGGTTGATGCTGCGCGAACTGCTTGAGATCGCCGCGCGTCATTACGCCCACCACACGGCGCTCGTCATCCACCACAGGATACAGGATCTGTCCCTTATTGCCCTGATGGTCGGCGCGCAAAGACGGCGCCAGTTCGCGGGGGGTGAGTTGTGCCGGGAGCACGGCGATGTTGGTGCGCATCACCTCGCGCACGAATAGGATTTCGAGCGGGTCCAAGGCATACTCGCGGCTCAGGTGATAACCGCGGCGCGCCACCTTCTCGGTGAGAATCGAGCGGCGCAGCAGCAGCACAGTGAAGGCATGGGCCATCGTCACCGCCAGGAGCAGCGGCAGCAGCATGTTCACGTCGTGCGTCAGTTCCAGAGCGAAGATTACGCCGGTAAAGGGCGAGCGCATGGTCCCGCCCAGCACGGCTCCCATGCTGACCAGCGGCCAGAAGCCGGCGCCCTCGTGCGGCAGGATCATAGATTCCACACCGCCCAGCGCGCCACCTATCATCAGCAAGGGCGCGAGCACGCCACCCGATGTGCCTGAGCCCAGCGAGACCGCCCAGATCACCGACTTCACCAGCAAAATGCCGACGAGCATCTTGCGCGGAACATCTCCCTGCAGCAGGGCGCCGATGGTTTCATATCCTACGCCGAGCGCCTGCGGAAAGATGAGGCCACCTAGTCCGATCACCAACCCGCCGATCGCCGGCCACCACATCCAGTGAATGCGCAGGTGTTGAAAGGCGTCCTCGGAAGCGTACACAGCCCAAGTCAGCAGCGCGGATAGCGCGCCCCCCAGCAGGCCTGCGATCACACAACCCAGCAGGCCCTGCGGGCCAATGAACACTGGGTGGGCTGAAACGGGAAACAGCGGGCCGAGGCCGATAATGTAGCGCCGCGCGGCCGCTGCCGTAACGCTGGCCAACGCGACGGGCACAAAGCTGCGCGGTTTCCATTCGAACAGCAACAGTTCCACGGCCAGCAGCACGGAGGCCACTGGAGCGGCGAAGGTGGCGGACATCCCGGCCGCAGCGCCCGCCACCAGCAGTGTTTTGCGCTCATTGCTGGTCAGATGGAACAGTTGCGCAATCATGGAGCCGAAGGCTCCGCCGGTCATAATAATGGGTCCCTCGGCGCCAAAGGGACCACCCGTACCGATGGATATCGCCGAAGAAAGCGGCTTGAGGATGGCCACTCGAGGCTGAACGCGGCTGCCGTTGATGAGGATGGCCTCGATGGCTTCAGGAATGCCATGCCCGCGGATCCGCTCTGAGCCATAACGAGCCATCACACCGATGATGAGCGCACCCCCGATCGGCACCAGAACCTCGAGCCAGCCAAGGTGGTTGCCCGCCGGTGACACGAGAGCTGTACTCCAGCGGCCGAAAAAGAAGAGGTTAGTAAAGAGGCCGATCAGCCGCAATAAGGCCAGAGCTACGAAAGAACTTACCAGGCCGATGAAAACGGCTAGCGCGGAGATAGGGATGACACGCGGCGTGCATGTAAAATCACCTAGCTTGGACTGATCTGATATCGGGTCCGAAGGGCGCGCTGTGCCCACGCTTCATTATATCGCCTAACGATACGTTATCCGGTGGCTGCGCGGGACCGTGGAGGTTGAACTGAAGATAACTGGAGGGGCCGCGTAGGTTCTGCAAGAACCACGCCGCTACGCGGCGTTCCCAGTTGCGCCAATTTAAATTTAACCCTTGGGCGCGGCGGTGTCCGTGGTCTTCTTGGGCGCCTTCTTCTTCTTCGCCTTCTTCGTGGTCGTCATCTTATCGTCCTTGGAGTCCTGGGCGAACGAAACAGCGACGGTACTGAGAGCGAAGGACAAGCCCAACATCAGAGTCATTAGTTTCTTCATTGGTCGTTTCTCCTTATGAGGCGACGAAATCGCCGCTTGACTATCATACTGAACCGCACATGAACTGTCTCTTAAGCTGTAATTAAAATCACTTCATTTTGACTGGTAGAATCCATTCACACGTTGGCCTTCGCCCCTGTAAAATTCCATTTATCAACTACTTGCGATAGTCTGGGAGGCAGCCGGAACGCGCTCAGGCGGAGGCCTCCCTGGTAAGCTGGGACCGGCATGAAGAAACCGGAGATGGCAAGGCGACTGGCGCTTCACGTGGGCGTTTCAAGTGCCGAAGCGGCCGACCAGTTGGATCATGTGGTCAACCAGATCCTCAAGAAGCTGCGCAAAGGCAAGGCGGCGCCGTTCCCCGGGCTCGGCCGGTTCACTCTCGGCCCAAACGGGGGCTTGCGGTTTGAAAAGGAGAAGCGTGGCCGCCCCGCAAAATAACCGGCAATCGAGCGCACAGCTCGCCCGCGTGATCCGGCAATGCCTCGCCGAAGGCGCCACCGTGGAGATCGACGGCCTGGGTGTGTTTCTGCCCGACTCGAAGAAGAGCTTCCGGTTTGTACCGCGCAACCGGCCCCAGGTCTTCGTGGCCTATGTGAAGGAGGACGCCGCGGAGGCCGAGCGGGTCTTTGAGGCGTTAGAGGCCAGCGGGTTCGAGCCATGGCTGGATCGCCGCAGACTGCTGCCCGGGCAGAACTGGCCGCGATCGATCGACGAGGCCATTGAAACGTCTGATTTTTTTGTCGCCTGCTTTTCGCGGCATTCAGTGAGCAAGAAGGGCGGATTCCAGGCGGAGATCCGCCACGCGCTGGAATGCACGCAGCGATTTCCGCTGGACGAGCTCTTCCTGATGCCGGTCCGGCTGGACGCCTGCGTGGTGCCTGCGCGCATTGAGCACGAGATCCATTACATCGACCTGTTTCCCGATTGGGAGAACGGCTTCCGGCACCTGGTCGCGGCTATGCGCCGGCAATTGGATCGCCGGCCGGCAACCGATGGGGGCAGCGCAGACGAGCGTCACCGCCTAGTCAGATTCTCGAACAAGAAAAGGCCGCTCTTTCCTGCAACCACGAAATCCAGATCGCCGTCGCCATCCAAATCCGCGACCGGGATTTGCATTCCGCCGCCGGTCCGCGAGCTGTAGTCCACCACGTGCTTCACCCATTCGATCGTCTTGCCGCCGTCCAGCCTGATGAATTCATACCAGTAGATGCCTAGCGGCTCGCGTTCGCCGGGATCGTGTCCGTTGTGGGCCATGTAGCGCTTGCCGGTCAGCAGGTCTTTCTGCCCGTCGCCGTTCAGATCTACCAGCGTCATGGCATGCGCCTGCGACCAGCTTTCATCGATGATGTGCTTGGTCCACTTGCCATCGGCGCCCTGCTCCAGCCAGAAAATTCCGTAATTGTGCGCCATGGAAGTCACGATATCGTTGCGCCCATCGCCGTTCACGTCGTACGCGTAGATGAAGCCGGTGTCGCCCAGATCGAAATCGGGATGCCATTTCCAGTCGCCGGCGCGCGGGTCTGCCGGCGCTTCGAACCAGCCCTTGGGCGTGATGATGTCGTTGCGTCCGTCGCCGTTGACATCGCCTGCTCCGATGCCGTGGCCCCAACTCTTGGAGCTGACTACGTGTTTGACGAACTGCCCGTTGCGCACCTCATACCAGGCCAGCGGCATGTTCGCATCGCCGAACTCCGGCAGCACCTCACGGGCTTTGCCGTCATTGTCCAAATCCACCAGGAAGGCGAATTCGACAGGCGACGACGTCTCGATCATGTGCTCCTTCCACAGACCCTCGCCGTGCCCCGGATTCTCGCTCCAGAACAACCGCTTGGCGAACCAGGAACAGCTTACGATGTCGATGTGGCCGTCACCGTTCACGTCGAGCGGCAGATCGCTGAAATTATCGATGTAGTTGTTGGTATACGGCAGTGAACGGAATTTGTGTTTGGTCCAACGGGGACCCTCGTACCAATTCTCGCCCGAGACGATGTCCGGCTTGCCATCGCCGTTGATATCGGCGATGGCGCAGCTTTCATTGGATCCCAGGTCGAGGGTGTGTTTCTCGAAGGGAATCTCGCCGGGGCGGCTGGCCGTCCACGCAACCGCGGCCGCCAGGCATAGGCACAGCGCGAGAATAGTCTTACTCATTGGTAGAGTATAACGCGGTACTGGCTTGTGCCCGCCGATTGGCCTGGCTTCCCCTCAGTCGGCGCCGTTGACTCTCAGAACCGCCGCGCCCCGGATGGCATCGTGTTTCAGAGCGTTCAAAGCGGCGTTGGCTTCTGCCAGAGGGAACTCCTGTACCTGGGTATGAATGGGAATCTCCGCGGCGATCTTGAGGAAGTCTTCTCCATCGCGCCGGGTATTGTTGGCGACGCTGCGTATGACGCGCTCGTGGTAGAGCAGCTCGTAGTTTATGCCCGGAATGGGACTCATATAAATGCCGCCGAGGGTGACGGTGCCGCCTCTCTTCAGCACGCGCAGGGCGGAGACGACCAGCTCGCCCGCGGGCGCGAAAATGATGGCCGCATCGAATTTCTCGGGCGGATGGTCGTCCGCGCCGCCGGCCCATTCAGCGCCTAAGTCGCGCGCGAGCTGGCGGTGCGGCTCGTCGCGCGTGACAGCATAAACACGTATGCCCCAATGGCGAGCGACCTGGATGGCGACGTGAGCCGCCGCCCCGAATCCGTACAGGCCGAGGGCGCCCCCGCGTTCGATACCGGAGACGCGTAGCGAGCGGAAGCCGATGATGCCCGCGCATAATAGAGGCGCAGCGGCCATATCGCTGAAACCTTCGGGAATGGGATAGATGAAGCTTTCCGGCGCAACGATGTACCCGGCGTAACCGCCATCCACGGTATAGCCGGTAAAGGTGGCGCTGGCGCACAAGTTCTCTCGTCCCGAGCGGCAGAATTCGCAGACGCCGCAAGTGCGATGCAGCCAGGCGACTCCCACGCGCGCGCCCAGCCGGAAGCGTTCGGCTTGGGGACCGCAGCGGGCGACGCTGCCGACCACCTGATGACCCGGGATGACAGGCTGCTTGCGCGGCGGCAACTCGCCTTCCACCACGTGCAGATCGGTCCGGCAAACGCCGCAGGCGTGCACGCGCACCAGCACTTCTCCGAGGCCAGGCTCGGGTTCAGGCGCGTCCATGAATGCCAACGGATTCTGCTCGATCGGGGCGGGTGATCGGAGAACGCAGGCTTTCATCATCCGAGTAATGCCTCCCGGTCCCAACGTGCTTCCGGATGAATCACGATATGTTGGTGCGCGCCATAGGCCGCACGGACAGCGGCAACGTCCATAGTCTCTCCCGCCGCGTTTACGGTGCCGGCCAGACGGATGCGGCGCGGCGCGAGCGAAGCCGCGATCTCCGGCAAATCGGTATGCAGGAGGATCCCCGGAACGAAATTGGCGAAAGGGGCCTCATAAGCTTCGGTCTCGACAATGCTGCGGTAAGAAACCAGGCTGCCCGTGAGATAGATATCCGCGATCGAGGAATCCAGCGCGGCGGCGAACAGCGCCGGAGCCGTAAGCCGTCCGGATGCCGCCAATCGCAACGGCAAGCCGCGCAAAGCCGGATGCATGCGCAACGCGGCGGCCAAGGCCAGGATGTCGGTCACGCGCTGGCCCAGCAGCGGTTTGCCGAGGATCATGGAAGCCCAGGCGTAATCTTCTTCGCTGGAATGGGAGCGCGCAAACTCTGGCGCGCCGCGGCCCACCTCCGGAGCCAGATCTCCGATACCCCGCAGATCGGCAACGCATACTGCGGCGCCCTGCTGCGCCATGGTCTGATAGAGTTCGCCTTCATGCCAGCGGGTGTTGCGTCCGGACGGATCGAGCGCCAGCAGGAGCGATTGGGTGGAGTCGCGCGAAGCAGGCAGGTATAACCACGCCGCCACCCAGACGCGAGGGGCGCTGGGGACTTCCAAAGCTTCGATGGCGATACCCCGGGACGGGACACGCCGGAGCACAGTGGGTGCGAGGCCGGCCGGCGGGCGTTCGGCGCCGACTAACTGGTCGAGTGGCACGCGCTGAACGGCAGCCTGCCGCGCACGGTTCAGCGTGAAAGGCGTCTCGCTATGAAACTCGCGAACCATGCTGCCGCTCGTGGATACCCACAAGGTCTGATCCGGTTCCGGCATGACGGGGGGCTCCTCGGTGACCGGCGCTGTCTCGTTCTTGAGCCACCGCGCGAACCAGTTGTAGACATGCAGGCGCGTGTCGTACGAGAGGCCGTGCGGCAGCGGAGTATCCGTCCATGCCAGGTGGTCCGGCGCGTCGAGGCGCGTATACACCGCACGAAGCTTCTGAAACTCCTCCCAACCGTTGCGTATGTATTCAGAAGAGTAGGTGCCAAAGTAATCGTGATCGCTGACGGAGATGAGCAGAGGTTTAGGCGCGAAGGGATAGAGCAGGTCCCAACGGTCGAAACCCAGGGGGCCGGAGCCTACCAGATCCTGCTCGGCGTCGTCGGTCGCGCCCGGAGGATTGAAATCGGCGCAGGCCACGTTTTCGGTGTTTCCGCTACATACCGCCGCGGCAGCGAGGCGGTGGTCCACCGCCGCGAGAAGCATCGTAATGGTTGCCCCGCCGGATTGGCCCGTGGAGGCCAAACGCTGCGGATCTACGAGCGGATGCGCGGCCAGTACGTCGAGGCTGCGCACGGCATCCCACACTTGCATGCGCGTGACGGTGTCGCCCATCAGCAGCATCTGTTTGCCCGGCACGGTGTGCTCGTTATCGGGAGAGCTCAGGCGGCTGGCGCGGCCGCTCGCATTCGGATAGTAGATGCGCTCGCCTTGTCCCATGGGATCGAAAGCCAGGACCAGGTAACCCAGCCTTGCGAGCCCCTGGCAACAGCGCTGGTAGGTATCGCCGGCCTTGCCATTGGGTGTGTGACCCATCTGAAACAGGATCCCCGGGCAGGGTCGCCGCGCGCCGGTAGGGATGTAGAGGTTTGCTGGAATATGGAAGTTGGGAACGCTCTCGTATACCAACTTTTCAACGCGATATCCCGCACGTTCAAAGGATCCCAGCGTGCGGATATTCAAAGGAGTTCGCTGCGGCAAGCCGCCGGCGAGTTTCCAGAAAGTCTCGCGGGCCCACTTTTGCCGCTGGCGAATGGCCTCGACGGAAGTGAGCCTGGCGATTTCGCGGTTGCGCTCCTGGTAAGCGCGCGCGGCCTGATCGCGCAGGAATTCAGGGAGGCAGCGGGCGTATTCGCGGTAAGCTACGCCGGGGAAAGCGGGTTGAGTCCCGGCCATTGCCCTCGCGAGCGGAACGGCGAATGGAACTCCGAATAACTGCCGGCGAGTCACAATTGTTAGTGTACATTCATGGCGACAGTAACGGCTCTTGAGGAGGCCAGTGAGAAACCTGCTGTGCGCGGGTTTCTGCATCAGCCCGATTTGCCTGACGGCAGGGGACTGGTGTTGGCGCACGGCGCTGGATCGAGCGCCGGGGCGCCGCTCCTGGTGGCAATGGCGGAGGCATTCGCGGCGGAAGGGATCACGGTGCTGCGCTGCGATCTGCCATTCCGGCAGGCGCGGCCGCACGGGCCGCCTTTTCCAGCCATGGCGGCACAAGATCGTGCGGGATTGAGGCGAGCGCTGCTGGTCCTCGGCCAACGCGTATCGGGCAAGATCTTTCTCGGCGGCCATTCGTACGGCGGCAGGCAGGCGACGATGCTGGCTGCGGAACAATCGGAGCTGGCGGCGGGACTGCTGTTGCTTTCCTATCCGCTGCATCCGCCGAAGCGTCCAGCGGATTTGCGTACCGCGCATTTCGCGCAGCTCTCGACGCCGTCGCTATTCATTCATGGCACGCGGGATCCGTTTGGATCGGTCGAGGAAATGCGGACGGCTCTGGAATTGATCGCCGGGCCGCATGAGCTGGTGACCCTCGCAGGCGCGGGCCATGATCTCGGAGGAAAACGTGGAGCGGGACGTGCTGCGGCCGCGGCCCTTGCCGCGTGGGCGCGGTGAACTATGGAGACAGGCTGAAAGTAACATCCACTTGAGTCACGACTTCTACGGGCTCGCCATTTAAAAGGGTAGGCTGATATACCCACTGTTTGACTGCATCCTTAGCGGGAGCAACCAGCAGAGGGTGTCCGCTGACGAGCGATACATCGTGAACTGTGCCGTCCTTGCCGACAATCACATTGAAGACGACGTGGCCCGAAATGCGCGCGTCCTTGGCCTCCGGCGGGTAGACGGGCAGGGGCTGAGAAACGAGCTTGGCCCGTTGGACATCGCCGCCGACGCGTATGCGCTCGGTCCCGTCAGACTTTCCGGCGCTGTCCGCGTCGGCCGACAGGCGGCCCGGCGTCTGGACCATGCTGCGGATCAGATCGTCGGGCGGCGCGGTGGTATATCCGGCCGGTACTTCGAACAGCGAAGCTTCGAGCGGAGCACTCGACAGTTCTACGACCTCCTGATTCATCTGTATGACGGGGGCCTCCGGATCAACAGCAATCGCCGCCTCTCCCTTCTGTGCCGCCATCTTCTGCGCCAGCGCCGCCATAAACGGCATGTACATATCCACATGAATGCGCAGAATTACGGATTGATTCTTGAGGGTCTCGTCTAATAAAGGAGTCACCATCTGGCCTACGCCCGGCACCTTCCCGGCCATCTTCGCTATCATTCCGCCGGGATTCAGGAAATATTTCTGCCATAAGTTGAAGCCGGTCAACTCTCGTATGGTTGGCACACGCACCGCTTCTTCCGGCTTGGCAGTCCAGATCTCGAGCGCCAGCCTTACGCCTGGACCGGCTTGCTGTGTGCCGGGCTGTGCGGGCATCTCCATCGAAATGTCGATCTCGCGCTCCTCCGCCTCGACCCCTTGGATCACGTCGGTTCTGCCGGTCACTTTAGAATCGACTTTGGTCTTGATCGACGACATAGCATCCTGCAGAGACTTCATCTGACTGGCCGGCACCTCCGGCATGGCAGCGGCCATCTTATCGGCAAACTCCGAAGCCGGAAAGGTGGCGAAAGCATGATGCGCGGCATCGATCAGCGTCAGTTGGCCGCCTGCCAGATCGACAATCTGGACCATGCCTCGCGACATCGACCAGGCCTTGCTCCCCTTCATGCATATGGATATCGGCGAGCTCTTGATCATCGCCGGTTTTATGGCCTGTTCAATCATCGGCGGCATACCCGCTGCCAGCTTGAAGTCGGTTTGATAGCGGATGGTAACGTCCGCGAGAAGTCCGGACGCTGCGCAGCAAGCCAGCGCCACGGCGATCACCATAGACCGGCGGGCTGTAACATAGAGGGTCATTTCGAGCGACCTCCAGTCACACTATACAACCTTGCGACATACAGCGTTGCGGCCAGGCCGGGTATGACGCGTTTTTTGCCGCGATCGAACGAGATATGTTTAGTCATGCGCATTCTTTTGGTTTCGTGCGTCGTTGGTTCCTGGCTGGTTGCCGCCCAGACCGCGCCCGGCGATTGGAAGCCGGCAGGCGTGGTGGATGTCAGCCAATCGCCCTATGCCAAGCTGCACGGGGTACCCATCGGTGCGGTCAAAATGGGAGACGGCTTCTGGGCAGCCCGCCGGAAAGCTAATGTCGAAAAAAGCATCCCGACGCTGCTGGCCGAGCTCGAGCAGCATGGCATCGTCGATAATTTCCTGCGGCTGCAGGGCAAGCAGGACGTTGCCCGGCGCGGCCCGCTGTACACTGATTCGGATCTCTATAAATGGATGGAGGCGGTGGCCTTCGCGCTTCAGTCCGGCGATCAGGCAACGCTGCGGGCGGAATTCGACCGGTTCACCGATATCATTCTCGGGGCGCAGGAACCCAGCGGATATCTGAACACATACTGGTCCGAAGAACGCGCGCCCAAGCGGTTTACAGAAATGCAGCGCTCCCACGAGCTGTATTGCCTGGGGCACCTCTTGCAGGCGGCCATCGCCTACTACCGCGCCACGGGTAATCGCAAGCTGCTGGATGGCGGCATACGCTTCGCCAATTACATGGTGGAGAACTTCGGCCCGCAGAAGCGACCCGCGCTGACCGGACATCCCGAGCTGGAGATGGCCATGATCGAGCTGTACAGGACCACGGGCGATCGCCGCTATCTGGACTTCGCCGGTTATCTGCTGAGCGGTGTAGAGCGCGACCGGCTGCACCTGAAAGATTCCGAGGTGCGGTACATGTTCAGCGGCAAGCCGTTCGTGTCGCGCACGGAGTTTGAGGGGCACGCAGTGCGGGCGATGTACGCTTCTTCGGGCGCCACCGACTACTACATGGAGACGGGCGATCCGGCCTATTTGAAAACGCTGGAGACGCTGTGGCGCGACCTGGTGCTGCGCAAGATGTATATCACCGGCGGGGTGGGTTCGCGGGAGGCGGGCGAGGCATTCGGGGAAGCGTTCGAGCTGCCCAATGCGCAGGCCTACGGCGAAAGCTGCGCGGCGATCGGCAATATGATGTGGAACTGGCGTATGCTGCTGGCCTTGGGCGAGTCGCGCTTTGCCGACGTGATGGAGCGCGCCCTGTACAACGGCATCAATTCGGGTATGTCGCTTTCGGGCACACTGTACTGTTATCGCAATCCGCTCGAATCCACTGGCGAGAAGATTCGCAACGATTGGTATGACACGACCTGCTGCCCGCCCAATCTGGAACGCATCCTGGCATCGTTGCCGGGCTATATGTACAGCACGGGTCCCAAAGGAGTGTACGTGAATCTGTTCCACAATTCGGAACTCGACTGGCACCTTGAAAATGGCGCCGCCATCAAGATCGCGCAACAGACGGAATATCCATGGAAGGGTACGGTGGAGATTAGCGTCGATCCCGCGTCTGAGACGGAGTTCAGCCTGTTCGTGCGCATTCCCGGCTGGGCGGAGGGGGAAACAGTGGGGATGAAGTGGCCAAAGCCGTTCGCTACGCGGCACGACCCTGTACATAGTGCGGGGGAGTATTTCGAGATGCACCGGCGCTGGAAAGCCGGCGACAAAGTCGAGATCGACTTTGGCATGCATCCGCATCTGGTGCGCGCTAATCCGCTGGTACGCGAGGATGCGGGGCGAGTAGCGGTGGAGCGTGGCCCGCTGGTGTATTGTCTGGAGCAACCGGACCAACCCGGCATTCATCTGTTCGATGCTTCACTGCTGGTAGATGGGGGCGAGACCTTCGTCGCCGAGTCCCATCGCGATCTGTTGGATGGCGTGGTGACACTCAGGCACAAAGGAGCCGTAGTGGATACGCCGCTAAGCGAAGAGCCGCTCTATCGGGCCTTTCGAGACACGAAAGAACGGCCGGGGAAAACGGTGGTGCTCACGTTTATTCCCTATTACGCGTGGGCCAATCGAGGGCCATCCAACATGGAGGTTTGGGTTCCGTATACTACCGAAGAGCCCGCTCAATGAGGGACGCCGGGCCTTGGACGATGTGCAACAATCGGAAAAAGTGAGAATGGTCCCCAGTCTTATCATGATGTGATAGCTGAAATAGACCAGTGAGATGTTGTCCGGCCATTGATCCGGCGGAAAAGCGTCGAGGCCCGCGAACCGGGCGTTCCATGGACTCGACTCCAGGAAAAACGAAAAGACGCCTTCCACGGCCAGGGTCTGCCCAATCACGGCGAAATTGATAGCGAAGATCCTGGCCCAGAATCGCGCCGCGCGGTCGTAATGCGGGTTGTGTGTGCGCAACGCCATGGTCTTGAGCACCACCAACAACAGCGCCAGGCCATGGTGAGTTGGGGAAAGATGTAATGAAAAGTGCTGGTGAAAGCGAAGTGTAGCCGGTGGACCGCCAGCGCGTCCATATTGCGGAGGAGAAACTCCTCCCGCTATGTTCGCACGCGAGCGGCGGGATGCTATGGTAGTCGAGACTCCGGTTTCCATTATGTCCAACCTGCAAACGCCCATCACCGAAGAACTGGCCACATACATTCGCAGCGTTTCCTTGCGCGAGCCGGATATTTCGCGCCGCCTGCGCGAGGAGACCGCCAGCCGTCCCGACGCGATGATGCAGTTATCCCCTGAGCAGGGACAGTTTCTCGGTATGCTGGTGCACCTCATAGGCGCCCGGCGCACCATCGAGGTCGGCGTGTTCACCGGACTCAGCACGCTGCATGTGGCGCTGGCGCTGCCCCCGGACGGGCGCATTGTGGCATGCGATGTGAATCCGGAAACCACCGCCATGGCACGCCGCTATTGGACCGAAGCCGGTGTCGCCGAAAAGATCGATCTGCGCATCGCACCCGCGGAGCAGACCTTGACCGCGCTGCTGCAGGCAGGCGCGGCCGAGAGCTTCGATTTCGCATTTGTGGATGCCGACAAAGAAAATTACCAGCGCTACTACGATCTGGTCTTCAAGCTGCTACGGCCGGGCGGACTGATGGCTATCGATAATGTCTTGTGGCACGGCAAAGTCGTCGACGAGGCCGTGGAGGACGCCGACACCCGCGCCATACGGGCGTTCAACGCGAACCTGCATCAGGACCAGCGGGTCTGGCTGAGTCTGGTGCCGATTGGAGACGGCCTTACCTTGGCGTGTAAGCGATAGCCGCGCTGGTCATTGGGCCTCGCGCCGATAGATGACCTTCCCATTGAAAATCGTCGCCGCCACGCGCGCCTTTTCGATATCTGCGGGCGGGATCTCGAGGATATCGTCCGACAGAATCACCATATCGGCCAGCTTGCCGGGCTCGATGGAACCCTTGATGCGCTCGTTGAAGCTGGCATAGGCCGATCCCATGGTATAGGCGCGTACGGCCTCCGCGGCGCTGATCTTCTGCTCGGGCACCCAGCCGCCGGGACGTTTGCCGTCGAGCGTGCGGCGGGTGGCCGCAGCGTAGATGCCCATGAGCGGCTGCATAGGCGCCACATCCCAGTCCGAGCCGAAGGCCAATATGGCCCCGGAATCGAGCAGTGAGCGAAAGGCATAGGTGCCCTTGGCGCGCTCCGGACCGATGCGCTTCTCTGCCCAGCGGCCATCGTCGATGGCGTGGTAGGGCTGCATGGAAGCAATCACGCGCAGCTTCCCGAAGCGCGGAATGTCCTCAGCGCGCAGGTGCTGCGCGTGCTCGATGCGGAAGCGCCGGTCGCGCGCGCCGTCCTGCTGGGAAGCCTGCTCATACATTCCCAAAATAGTGAAGTTAGCCCTGTCGCCGATAGCATGCACGGCAACTTGCAATCCCGCGCGGTCGGCGGCCAGGATGTTGTTCAGCATTTTGCTTTCGGGAATCATCTGGCTATTGGCCAGCCCGGAAGTCTGCGGCGCATCGAGGTAAGGCTCGAACAAAAGCGCGGTAGTAGAGCCAAGGGAACCGTCGGCGAAACCTTTGAGTCCGCCGATCTGGAGCTGGTCGCCACCGAAGGCCGCGCGCACGCCCACAGTGGCCAGGCGCTGCCAGGATGCGAGCGGCTGAAAACCGTAGATGCGGATGGTCAGCTCGCCGCGATTGAGCAAGTCTTGGTAGACGCGAAGAATCTCCGGCGAGGCCGACATATCCTGCACGCTGGTAACGCCGTTCTCTTTGGCATAGCGCAGGGCGGCGCGCACGGCGTTAGCGATCTGGTCCGGCGGGGGATCGGGAATGACGTGGTAAACGCGGTCCATGGCCGCGTCTTTGAGCACGCCGGTAGGCTCGCCAGCCGCATCGCGGACGATCGTGCCGCCCGGCGGGTCGGTGGTCTCACGGGTGACGCCGGCGAGTTGCAGCGCCTGCGAATTAGCCAGCGCCATGTGGCCGTCCAGGCGACTGACAAAGACCGGATGACCGCCCGAGGCCGCGTCGATCCATTGCCGCGTAGGCAACACCGCGGGACTCCAGTTTTCGTGATCCCAGTCGCCTCCGGTGATCCAGCGCCCGTTGGGCAGCCTGGCGGCGAACTCGGCAATCCGGTCGCGAAATTCGGATTGCGATTTCACGTGGCGCAGTTGCACGCCTGCGAGATTTTCGCCGCCGCTGTAAAAGTGCACGTGCGCGTCGTTGAACCCCGGGACCACGAGCTTGCCGCCCAGATCCATCGCCTGGGTGGACGGGCCGATCCACTTGCGTATATCGCCGTTCGAGCCCACGGCGACGATCCGGTCGCCGAGGCAAGCTACCGCTTGGGCGTTCGGTTGGGCGTCATTGACCGTCCAGATCCTGGCGTTCAACAGAACCAGATCGGCGGAGGGCTGCGCGCCTGCGGCTTGGAAAAACGCAAGCATGACGACGAAGGAGAGTCTCACGAAGAGGTCCACAATTTCAGTCCGATCGCAAACCATAGGCAGGTTAGAGTTCCCAGCGCCAATGCTGCCGCGCCGAGAGGCCGCTTCCGAATCAGACCGTACCACATATAGATACCACTCAACACCATCAGGATCACTCCCGCAGCAACGGCATCCATGGCCAAGGCCCACACCGTGGTTAAGGCCCAGTCGCGTTGATTTCTATTGTCGCCCAGCCGCACGCCCGTGAAAGTGTGCAGGATGTGCAGGACGCCCCAGGCATTCAAACCGGTGCGTTGCACGATGGCGCGGCGTTGGTTGAAATCCGCGTGGATTTCGAAGATGCGGCCCGGTCGAGTGACACGGAAATCGAATTCCTTGGGGTCTGAGCGGGTAACCGTCCAATCGATTTCTCCTACAATACTCAGTTGACGCATGAGGTCGCGGGCTTGATCGAGATCCGTCCCGGCCCGCGGCGGCTGAATCTGGCGCTCCAAAACGGACTGCTGACGTTTCGGCCAGAACTCGGCGAAACTCCAGCCGGGATGGTTCAAGAGGAGACCTGTAAAAACGAAGAGCCAGAGAAAGAACAGGAAGTAAAGGCCCGCGTAGTAATGCAGCTTGCGGTTCCACAGGCTGAGTTTAGCGGGCGAGGGCATAAACCATTCCGAAGAACGACGCGGCGCCCAGCACCATCAGCACGAGCCCCACAGTGCGTTCCGCACGCAGCACGGTCCAGAGATAGATGCCGCTGATCGAAAGGAACAGCACGACGTAGGCGGAGGCATCGGCCAGAAAACGCCAGATTTGCGTCATCGCCCAGTTGCCGCGGATGGCAGCCAGATGCGGGCCGGGAGACTTGTGCAGATAAACGAGAGCCCCGGCCAGACCAGTCTCGCGCGCCGCCACGGCCGCGATATTCTGCTCGTAGTCGAGATCGATCGCGGTTTCACGCCCCGGCACCGATACTGTAATGACTAATCGATGCTCTCGGGGAACATGGCGGATCGAGTAGATCTCTCCGGCAACGCCCAGTTGGTCCAGGACCGGGCGCAGAGCCTCGACTCTCTGCCGGATTTCGAGCTTGTCAAGATTTAGAGGCAATCGCAGGCCGGTTGCAGTATGCCGTGCGGAGACGCTTCCCCCAGTCGCGCGCGGAAGCCACGCGTGCACTAGAAAAAATACGCTGAATGCGAATACCAGAACAAAGGGACTGATCAAGAGTCCGAAGTAAAGATGCAGGTCGCGTACGATCGGGTAAAAGCGGGTCCGCGAAAATACCATCATTTTCGCGAACGAGCGCCTTGAACTACCCTGATTTCAGAGGCAAGCTCGCGGCTCAGACGTGAGGGCGCCTTTCCGCCGATGCGCACCAGCAGCGAAGCATGGCGCGTTCCAGGGTCGACGATCACGCCGGTCCCGGGCACTAATCCCAGGCGCTTCATTTCGCGCAGCGCGTTTGGCTCGCGGTCAGAAACGCTGCTGATCACGCCCGGCACTCCGCAGGGCCACTTGGCAAGGGCGATTTCTTCGCGTTCCGCAACAACGCCATCCTTTTCGGGAATGATGTGCCCATGCGGGTCCGTTTCAGGGTCGCCTAATTTCGCCGCGATACGGTCTTCCAGCCGTTCTGAGATATAGTGCTCCAGTCGTTCCGCTTCGTCGTGCACTTCATCCCAGGAAAAATCGAGCACATCGTGAAGGAATCGTTCGAGCAGGCGATGATGGCGCTGAATCTCCAGGGCCCGGCGTTTTCCCAGTTCCGTCAGCCGGACGCCATAATGCTTCTCATACTTCACAAAGGATGGCGACTGCTCGGCTAGCTTTTGTAGCATGCCGGTGACCGAGGCCGCGCGCACGTCTAAATGTGCTGCCAGAGCGTTGCTGGTAACCCGCACGGCGGAAGGGCCGCTCAGTTCCAGAATTGCCTTGAGGTAGTCGTCGATAGATTCCGTGGTTCTCGCGATCACTAAAGGAAAGTATAGGACATGCGTCCTGATATATAATTTAGCCATGCCTAATTTACCACGCGCGGCACTCGTGGCCGTTTTGACCGCCTCCCTTTGGGGGCAGGGGGAGACTACCAGCGCCATTGTGGGCTCGGTGACCGATGTCACAGGCGCGGCGATTGCCGGCGCTACGGTCACGATTATCAGCATTGATAACGGCATGAAGCGGTCAGTCAAAACCGATGCTGATGGGCGGTTCGACTTCCCGCAGCTCAAGCCTGGTCCGTACTCCGTAAAGGTGGAAGCGGACCAGTTTGAGGCACGGGAATATCACCCGGCAGTGGCTGGGCTGGGGCAGAAGCAAACAGTCAACTTCACGCTGAAGGTCGCCGCTTCGAATCAGACCATCCTGGTGAACGACGAAGCGCCGCTCGTCAATCCACAAAATGCGAATACATCGACGACACTGAACGCAGGCGCGCTCGAAGACCTGCCGAATCCCGGCGGCGACCTGACCTATCCGCTGCAATTTGCAGCCGGCGCGCTCATCAACACGGCGGGCAGCGGGAACGATTTCGTCGGCGGCACTAATGGCTATGGCAATGTGGAGTTCAACGGCCTGCCGTCGCTTTCGAATGGCTACATCGTGGACGGCTTGGAAACGAACGACCCGCTGACCAATCTGAATAGCGGACTCTCCACCAACCTCGTTCTCGGTTTGAACTCGATCGCGGAAGTAACGCTGAACACGCTTTCCTACTCGGTGGACCAGGGCCGATATGGAGCCGCGCAGGTGAACTATGTGACCAAATCGGGCACCAATCAATTTCATGGGAATCTGTACGAGCTTTGGAACGGATCGCGGTTCAACGCGGCGGATTTTTTTACCAACTCGACGCCGGGAAATCAGAAGCCGCGGTCGACGGTGAATCATTTCGGAGGCAGTCTGGGCGGGCCCATCCGGCGCAACAAGCTATTCTTCTTTTTCGATAGCGAGTGGGTCCGCATAGCACTTCCCATCGTCTCTGCCACGACGGTGCCCACCGTTGCCTTTCAAAATTACGTGTTGCAGCAGCTTCCGCGCGGAGGAACGGATTCGGTGACGGGATCGATCTATCAGCCGGCCCCGCAACTGGTGCCTCTCTATCAAAAGCTGTTCGCCCTTTATCGAAACACGGCAGGCGCGCCGCTGGCGGTCTTAGGGTGTCCATTCACGAGCGAGGGGAGCGCGGCGGCGGGGAATCCTCCAGACGGGAATGGATGCGCAAACCGGCAGAGCGTTTCGCATTCGAGCGACGATAGCGAGCAGGTGCAGACCGCCCGCATCGATTACAACGTGAATGAGAGGAACACGGCCTGGTTTCGCTTTCAGGCCGACACCGGCCTTCAGGCCGCGTATACGGACCCGATTAACCCGTTGTTCAACGCTATTTCTCCGCAGCCTCTGTATTCGTTCGCTGCCGGGTATACGCACGTGTTTTCGCAGAACCTGGTGAACTATTTCAACCCTGCGTTCTCCTGGTACGAGAGTCTGTTCGGTCCGCAGGATTTAGAGAAAACGCTGGCTGCATGGCCGATCGTGCTCGAAGGCAGTCCATTCACGACTGTTGGCGGGCTCGACAACACATGGATTCAAGGCAGGCGCGCGTCGCGGCTGTTCTTGAACGACAATCTGGCGTGGACGCTCGGCGCGCACGAGCTAAGGTTTGGGACCAACGTTCGAATCTTGCGGCTCAATGATTATGATTTCGGCGAAGGAGTGGTGCCGACGGTGAGCTACGCGACTCTGCCGCAGTTCATTTATGGTGTTGCCTCGACGGCGTCCGAGACATTTACTCAGGCGGATTCACAACCCTACAACTTCCTCAACCTGGATGTTTACGCGCAGGACGTGTGGAGGGTGACGAAAAAGCTGACCTGGACCTTCGGCATCCGCACAACGGACAATTCCAATCCCGCGAACCCACATGATGCGCTGGCCCGGCTGCCTGGATCGTGGGACGCAATTTCACACGACGTCAATCAGCCGCTCAATGAATTGATCGAGACACACCTGGGCAACATTTTCGCCTCGACACCGATCGCCATTCTGCAACCGAGAATGGCAATCGCTTGGCAGGCAGCGTCGAAGACGGTGTTGCGAACCGGGTTTGGTCTGTTCAGCGACATTCTGCCCGGAAGCATTGCGGATCTGGTTGGGATCAACCCACCGTACTCGAAAACATTTCAAGGGGGCCTGCTGGGTACAGCGGGCGGAACGGGGATTGACAGTGCCATCGCCGCAACCGTCGCGGCGAACCAGGCATTCACTTCGGGGTTCGCACAAGGGCAGTTATCGTGCGCGTCGGCGCTTTCGAATCCGGCGACCTGCTTGCAGCCGGTGGCCATCACAGCAGTTCCGGACGGCAAGCTTCACGCGCCGTACTTCATGCAGTGGAGCCTCGCGCTGGAGCAACAGATCGGCACGACAATGAACCTGCGCGCGCAGTACGTGGGCACGCGCGCGGTGAATCAGCCATACGAAACGCAGGTGAACGGATACCAGACCGTGTGCCAGGGCTGCTTCGCGCCGTTTCCGTACGGCCAGCCCTCCGACGCCAGGTTTGGCGCGGTAACGCAGCTTAGCACGGGAGCAAACAGTCATTACAACGGGCTTCAATTGACGTCCGATAAGCGGCTTGCCCATGGGCTGCAGGTGCTCGCGAATTACACATGGAGCCATTGCATGGATACGGTTTCGAATGGCGGATTTCTACCGTTTTCGGCGGGAGGAATTCTCTCACCGCTGCCCGGTGAGCTGGGGCGGCAATACGGTCCATGCGATTACGACATACGGGGCAACTTCACCGCCCAATATGTTTATCAATTGCCCTTTCAGGTGCGGAACAAGACCCTGGGGGCGGTCGTGAATGGATGGCAGGTGTCGGGGACCGCGTTCTGGCACAGCGGCGTGCCGTTCTCTGTATTGAGCACGCCGTACTCGGCGAAAGGAGACGGCATTCTGCAAGGGAGCGGTCCGCAATATGCCAGCGTGGTGGCGGGCGTGCCTCTCTACGAGCATCAGGCAATTACGGGCGTGACGCCGGCGGGAACGGTGCAATGGCTCGATCCAAACGCGTTCGTCTCGGCGGTCGACCCGAGTACGGGGGCTTGCACCGGCGGGAACAATGCGCAGAGTTGCCAGTTCGGCAATCTAGGCAGGAACGCGCTGCGCGGTCCCGATTTCGCGTGGGGTGATTTTTATCTGACGAAATGGTTTACCCTGCGCGAGCACGTCAAGCTTCGCGTGGAAGGGCAGGCGTTCAATCTTTTCAATCATCCGAATTTCGCGCTACCTACGGCGGTGTACGCGGGCATACCCGGGAGATCATCGACGCAAACTGGATTCGGAGCGCTTACCTACACCACGGCTCCTCCGACAGGACTGCTTGGCGTGGGACTGGGCGGCGACAGCTCTCCGCGGATGATTGCGTTTCAGGGACGTCTGGAGTTTTGATTGAGTCTAACGGCAACAGGCTACGAAATCGTACCGCAGCCGTTCGATTCCCGGCTAATAACCTTAAGTCACCACCTTAAAATTCACCTGATGGTAGTGATTCAACTCATACTTATCGACTCGCGCGATATTCCGAACGGCGGGTTGCGCCGCTTTTGATTCCCCAAATGCGCGAACCGCTATGCTTTGAAGGCCGGCAGGGACCCGCTCCCACAGGAATCTCCAGGGCACCCAGGCGAACGGCTGCGAAGACCCGAGTAACTGAGACCGCCGCCAGGATTGTCCGCCGTCTGTGGTCACCTCCACGCGGCCGATCTGTTCGCGGCCTGCCCAGGCATAGCCCCCAATGTCAACGGTTGTTCCGTGGATCACCGCTGCTTCGACCGGTTGCACAATGATGGATTTGATCAGGATAGGACCTACGCGGTTGCCATCACTGGAACTGATACTGTTAGTCTCTCGAAGATAACGATGTGTCGTGAAGAAGCTATTGTCTGGAGTGCTGAGTACTTCGATCTTCCTGAGCCACTTCACCGAATCCATTCCGTAAAAGCCGGGTCTCAATAAGCGAAGCGGAAAGCCATTTTGTGGCGGAAGGGGCGCGCCATTCATCTCTAACGCGAGTAGGGTCTCTGAGCCTATCGCTTCGTCTACAGCGATCGCGCGGGCATACGGTATGCTGCCCGCGGAACCTGGCTCTGTCCCCTGATCCGCCGCAATAAAGCGAACATAGCGCGCCGTGGCATCCAGTCCGCATCCTTGCAGAACCTCGCTGAGCATGGGCCCACTCCAGGCCGCACATCCCACCGCGCCCTCGCCGACACCGTTCCCAGCACACTCCATAATGGCGGTGAGATCGCGATGCTTGAACGACTTGAGGTCGCCATAAAGAAACGTTCGGGGATGTTTTACGGCTCCCTCCACGCGCAAGGCCCAGCTCGAGATATCAATCAAAGGCTGCTCGAAGTGATTGCGTACAAAGAAATCGGCATTGGGAGTCAAAACGCTCGGATATTGCTCAAAGTCCTGCACGGCTACCAGCGGTGCATTACCGACAGTCTGCCGCCGGGCCAAAAGCCCGCTGGTTCCGGCAGCCGATAAGGCCAAGCGCCGAAGCCAGCTTCGCCGTGAGACTAGCAATTCATTCGAAGTCATCCCAAAGATGAGCGGACTGAAGATTCCATTTTAGCCGAGCAGCTCGCGGCCCCGCGCAGCGATATGTCAGCTTAGGGTAGCTGGGCCCTCGATGGAACAGCCCCCTTGCGCCCGCTTTTCCTTTTCGCCATAATTGGCACGGATGAGTGCCATCTCATCAGGAACGGGAGTCCAGGTTTGCGAGCAGCCTTGATTTCTGCGATTACTGCGTGTGCCGATGAGCGCTTTCACAGGAAGGCGCGCTGGTTTTTGCAGGGCCTTTCTAACGACGAGTTGCAGTATATCGCGGAGTTTCTGGGTGCGTGCGTTCTGGAATCTTCTCCGAACGAAGTCTGCAGCCGTCACCAGGTTGCCGACGATATTGCGTACTTTGATCGCTCACGTCCCGTACCCCGCGGCGGCCTCCACGATCGGGACCATAGAATGATCGTATTGCTCGAGTATCTCTGCCGCTGCAACCTCACACGCTATTCCCTGGCGCTGCGGGCCGGGCACACTCTATAGTTCACGCTTTATAGTTGCGTTTGCGGCCGTCTGCGGTTACTCTGGAAACGTTCACAGCAAACGCCGGTGTTTTTTTGGGAAGCTGGTGAGAATCCAGCACGGCCCCGCCACTGTAAGCGTCGAGAACCGGTCGAACGTGAGCCACTGTCCATTTTCTGGATGGGAAGGCTGACCGGTTCGTAGAAGCGCAAGTCAGGAGACCGACCGGCGAGAATCCAGAATTGCGGCTCTCGAGGGAGGGGCCTACAATGCGCTTACTCTTGTTCTGGCTCGGGCTGGTGCCCGCGGCCTTCGCAGCCCCGCTGATCATTCACGGAACCGTGCTCGACCCATCCGGCGCGCCCATTCCCGGCGCGCAGGTCTCGGTGGTAAATCGGGTCGGCGTGGCTTCCCAAACGACTACTGACCAGACCGGCAACTTCATGCTGAAACTCGCCGAGACGACGGGCGCGGGCGTGACCATCACCGCCCCGGGTTTCGAGACAAAGACCGTCTCGCTCGCCGCACTGCCCGGTCCCGCGGCGGTCACGGTACATCTGAATCTCGCGCCGCAGGTCGATAGCGTGCGTGTGGTGGGGTCCGCCATCGACGCGCCCCTCAGCGAACAGGGCAGCAGCGTCGAGATCGTGCCGCGCCAGGAAATCGCTGAGCGCAACGAAGGCCTGGCGATCGACCTGCTACGTTACCTGCCGGGGATCGTCGTCGGCCAAAATGGTAGTCCCGGTGGCGTCGCCAGCCTGTTCGTCCGCGGCGGCAACTCCAACTTCAACCTTGTGCAGATTGATGGCGCTACTGTGAATGCCTTCGGCGGCGGATTCGATTTCGCTCATATTCCAACAGACTGGCTGGAGCGCGTCGAAGTGATCGAAGGAGCACAATCCTCCGTCTACGGCGCCTACGCCAACAGCGACGTGATCAATTTTGTCACCCGCTCGGCCGGGGATTCCCCTCGCCTCGATGTAATCGCCGAAGGCGGCACTTACCAGGAACACCGCTTGGCGATAGGAGCTTCCGGCACGCTGGCGGGTTTCGGCATAGCCGCGTTCGCGTCGCAGTTAGAGGATAACGGACCGGTTGCGAACAGCGACTACCGTAACGACGGCGTGGCCCTCCATATTACCCGATTCTTCGGCCGCCAGAGCATCTCGCTGAGCGGCGATTTCGACGCTAACGCCGTGGGGGTGCCCGGGCCTTATGGCTCCGATCCGGCCAATGATTTCCCTGGCCTCGATCTAATTAGCCGGGATAAAAATAATTTCTCCTCGTATTCGCTCCACCACCAGATCGATATTACGCAGCGGCTTCGCCAGGAAACCTTCGCAAATTTTTTTCTGGATAACAGCGGTTATACGAGCCCATATGGATTTAGCTTTAATAAAGACCTGCGTGGGCAATTTGAGACGCGCACCGTGGCGAGCGTGGCGCCCTGGTACACGGCCGCGTGGGGAGTTAGCCTGACGCGCGAAGAAGTCAAGAATACCTACATCAGCGACGACAATTTCAACGCGTTCCCTCTGCGCCGTGACGACGCCGGTATTTATTGGGAGAATCGGTTCCGCGCCGGGCGCCGGCTTTTTTTCAACGCCGGCGTGCGGGGCGAAATCATTCGAACGCCGTTCATTCCGGAAAATCTCTCGGACGGACGGCCCGCCTTCCCTGCGAACACTGTCGCCAAGGTCAACCCCAAGCTGGCGGCCACCTATCTGCTGCGCAGCGACCGCAACGGATTGATCGGCACCGCGCGATTGCACAGCTCTTTCGGCACCGGAATCCGGCCGCCAGCCGGTCTGGAGCTGGCCTTCACCAACAATCCTGTTTTGAAGCCCGAGCGTACCGCGAGTTTCGATTTCGGCATCGAGCAGCGCCTGTTCGGCGGGCACCTGTCGCTCGATGCAACCTACTTCTACAATCGCTACTACGACCTGATCGTCTCCCTGGGCGGCGACCTGGCGGTGCTCGGCTCCTACCAAAGCGCTAACCTGTCGAACGCGCGCGCGCAGGGCGTGGCCTTATCGGGCCGCTTGCGTCCCGCGCGTTGGATGTCGTTGGCCGCATCGTACACTTATCTGGATTCCGCAACACTTTCTTTGAACGGTTCCACTGGTCTGGCGCCGCTTTACTTCAGCGTAGGCCAGGAACTGTTGCGCCGTCCCGCGAATTCCGGGTCCCTGATATCCACGTTCATCCGCGGCCGATTTTCGGCGAATGTGACCGGCTATCTGAGAGGCTCCGACCTGGACGTGGACCCCACCTACGGCGCTTCGGCTGGGCTGTTCCGGGATGCCGGCTTTGCCGATTTCGGAATGAATCTGAATATTCGCCTGGGTGCGGGCCTGACAGCCTACGGAAACCTGCGCAATGCCTTGAACAAATCCTATGAAGAGGTTTTAGGGTTTCCCGCGCCAAAATTGAACTTCGTTGCGGGATTGAAATGGAGTTTGCCTCCCGGCGGCAAATGACCATTCATTTCGTTATTCGCTAGAATATTCCACCAAATACGGCGATAAAAGGTTGCTTAAGTCTGAATAAGCGCGTACACTTATTGTAAAAAGACGATTGGATGAGCCATTAATCTGTTGAATAGGGAGCCGGAGATGAAATTCTGGAAGCTGGCGCTGCTCGGATGTCTGGCTTCGACGCCAATGTTGGCGTCCAATGTGGCGCCTTGCGCGGAGCAAAACCTGGAGCAATACCTGGGAGCTCCGAATTGTAGCATCGGGAATCTGGTGTTTGGGTCGTTCTCCTATACACCTACGTCGCTTGGAACCGGCGTTGCGCCCCCTGCGAGCGATATTATGGTGACCCCCATTCTGGTGCCTGGCGATTACGGTCTGCAGTTCTCGTCTAGCTGGGTAGGTGAAGATGTGGGCGGTAGCGACATCGCCATCGGCTATTTCGTGGCCACGAGCGACCTCCAGGCGGATCTCGACGCCGCCAGTCTGAATATGGTCGGAACCGTCACGGGCGAATCGAACGCCGTACTCGACGAATACATCTGCCCTGGAGAAGTGTTCAGCTCGACTTGCGCCAACCAGGTACACCTGCACGAGTCCATGGGGCCGACCAGCGGTCCAGGCAGCGGACCCCAGATTCCGTACGCTACTTTTGATCCGGTAGCCACCATGCAACTGGTGAAGGATCTCCGGGTGTATGGCGTTACGGGAGTATCGACCGTCACCGCTATATCGAATCAATATCCTACGCCGGAGCCGGTCACGCCGTTACTCTGTTTCTCCGGACTTCTGCTAGTATGGGGCTTGCTGAAGCGCCGTAGCGCCTGAGCAGCTCACCGATGGGGGAGTCGAAGTTTGAAGAGCCGCGGCTCGCTATCAACCGCGTGTACACGCGCACCGGCGACGCGGGCGATACCAGCTTGGCCGGCGGCCAGCGTGTGGCCAAAGACTCCCAGCGCATTGCGGCATACGGTGCCGTAGACGAGTTGAATTCCTTCGTCGGGCTGGCGCGCGATAGCATAGCCAACGATCCGGCAGTCGCCGCGCTTTCCGTCATCCTCCTACGCATCCAGCACGAGTTGTTCAACCTGGGCTCCATCCTCGCCACCCTTCCCAAGGACGTGCGTCCGCGGCAGGCACGCATCACGGAGACAGAAATCGTCCAACTGGAAGCGGAAATGGACCAAATGAATGGGGAACTGCCGCCCTTGCGCTCCTTCGTGCTCCCGGGCGGATCCCGGTTGAACGCGGAATTGCATGTATGCCGGACGGTGTGCCGCCGCGCGGAGCGGGCCGTGGTCGCATTGGCGCGCGAGGAGCAGATTCCGGCTGAAGCGGCGCAATATCTCAACCGCCTGGGGGACGCTTTCTTCGTCTGGAGCCGCTGGGCCAATCATCGAAACAGGATTCCCGAAATACTTTGGAGTCCCAATCGTGCCTCGAGCGGCGGTACACTATCGGATTAGGAGAAGACATGGATCGAGCGATGGCTCAAGCGAAAAATCTGAGGCCGCTGGCGCTCAGCCTGACTGTAGTCGGAGCGCTGATCCGCCTGCTTCCGCATCCGCCAAACTTTGCTCCGGTGGGCGGCATGAGTTTGTATGCCGGTGCACGATTGCGCGGCTGGCAGGCTTTCGCGTTGCCGCTGGTGTTGATGGCCATCACCGACCCTTTGGTGGGCGGTTATTCCGTCGCCACACCATTAATCTATGGCAGCTTCCTCATTAACGTGTGGATCGGCCGGCGGCTGCAGTCGACCGAGAGCCCGCTGCGGATCGGCACGGCTTGCGTCGCGTGCAGCGTTCAGTTTTTCCTCATCTCGAATTTCGGAACCTGGCTGGGAAGCTACTATGCGCATACCTGGTCCGGGCTCGCGCTCTGTTTTACGGAAGCCATACCCTTTTTCTGGCGCACGCTGGCCGGTGACCTGTTTTATACCGGCATACTTTTCGGCCTGCACGCCTGGCTGAGCCGCACTCTGCACACCGCCGAGCAAGTTCCCGCGACGGCTTGAGACGCGCTCTTCTTTCCTGGAGCAGCGGCAAGGACAGCGCCTGGGCGCTGCACATGCTTCGTGGCCAGGACATTGAGATTGCCGGGCTGCTGACCACTTTCAACGGGGCTTTTGACCGCGTTGCCATGCACGCCGTACGCCGCGAACTGGTCATCGCTCAGGCGGGCGCGGCCTGCCTTCCACTGCGCATGGTGGAGCTTCCATGGCCCTGCTCCAATTCGCAATATGAAGCCCTGATGACTGGCGCGTGCCGGCAGGCGGTGGCAGATGGTATCGACACGGTGATCTTCGGCGACCTGTTCCTGCGCGATATCCGCGCGTATCGGGAGCGCACGCTCCGCGGCACTGGACTCGAGCCTCTCTTCCCGCTCTGGGATATTCCAACGTCCGATTTAGCGCGCGAGATGATCCGGGGCGGTCTGCGGGCCAGGATCACTTGTGTGGATAAGAAGCGCCTCGATTCCAGCTTCGCCGGCCGCGAGTTCGATCCGGCGCTTCTGGCGGATTTGCCGCGGGATGTGGATCCCTGCGGAGAGAACGGCGAATTCCATTCGTTCGCATATGATGGGCCTATGTTCCGCCATCCCATCCCTCTCGCAGTGGGCGAATTGCGAGATGCCGATGGTTTCGTTTTCGCCGATCTGTTGCCGGCCGCAGTCACAGGAGCCTGATGCCGCGTATCGTTTCCATGATTTCGAGCGCGACCGAAATCGTCGACGGTCTGGGTGCGCTGCCGTGGATGGTAGGACGCTCGCATGAATGTGATTTCCCGGAACAGGTGCGGGATCTGCCGGTATGCACCGCGCCTCGATTTGCGGTGGATGGCGACAGCCGCGAGATCGACCGCCTGGTGCGGCGGACTCTTACCGAATCGATCTCCGTGTATCAGGTGTTCGACGACGTGCTGGAGCGTTTGCAGCCGACCCACATCCTGACGCAGATCCATTGTCAGGTGTGCGCCGTGAGCCTGTCCGATGTGGAGCGCTCGGTGGCTTCCCGGTTGGCCAGCCGGCCGTGTGTCGTTTCCCTCCAACCCAGTTCGCTCGCCCATGTTTGGGAGGATATTCGCCGCGTCGCGCGATCGCTCGATATCGAGCGGAGCGGGGCGGAATTGATAGCGCATCTGCAGCAACGCATGCGGGCCATATCGGTGGCGGCCCACGCTGCCGGCCGGCGTCCCAGCATCGCGTGCGTCGAGTGGATCGAGCCGCTCATGGCCCCTGGAAACTGGATGCCGGAACTGATCGAGATGGCCGCGGGCGAAAATCTCAACTGGACCACCTGGGAGGAACTGGCGGCAGGCGATCCGGAAGTGATTCTGGTGATGCCCTGCGGCTTCGGCCTGGAGCGCACTTTGAGCGAAATGTACTGGCTTATCCGCCGCCCGGGGTGGCGCGAGTTGCAGGCGGTACGCAATCATCGCGTCTTCGCCGCGGATGGCAATCAGTACTTCAACCGCCCAGGACCACGGCTGGTGGAATCGCTGGAGATCCTGGCCGCCGTGCTGCATCCCGAGGTTTTCGGAGCCGCCGGGGCAATTAGCCAGGCTTTTCGCGCAGTGTGATGACGCGGTTCACATCAAGGTTTCGCTCCACCTGCCGCGCTCCGCTGGGCCATTCGATTTCCACGCGGTCGATCTTGGCGGCCTTGGCCACGCCGAAGTGAAGGCGCAAGTCGCTCTGCGAAAGGTAACTGCCGCCGCTGCGCACCTCATCCACTTGGGTATGGCCGCCCGCAGTCACGCTCACCCTCGCCCCTATGGCGCTACGGTTTGAGTGTACCCCTTCGAGCTTCAGAATGACCCAGTTTCCGGGGGGCTGGCGGGTCAATTTCAACAACGACGGCGCTTCATTCTGATTGTTGATCGCGACTCCCACTGCGCCATCGTTGTCGAAGTCGCCGAAGGCCGCGCCGCGGGAAGGGCGGCGCTCGAGGATGGGCGCGCCGGCGCGCTCGGAGATGTCCTCGAACCTGCCGTTTCCCAGATTGCGGTAGAGGATGCGCCGCTCTTTGTAGTGAATCCCGAGATTGAGCCGGTCGACTTCCGGGAACACATGGCCGTTCACCAGCAGCAGATCTTTCCAACCATCATTATCGAAGTCGGCGAAACCGCAGCCCCAGCCTACATAACTGATGTTATGCGACAGTCCGGCGCGCATGGTGGCATCGTCGAACTCACCCTTGCCGCCGTTGTGGTAAAGAGTCTCGCGCTCGTCTGAGAAGTTATCGCGGAAGATATCGATCCGGCCGTCGTTATCATAGTCGCCGGCACATACACCCATGCCGGAAGTAGCCTTGCCGTCTTCGTTAAGTGCCACGCCGCGGAGAAGCGCCTCTTCGGAGAAGGTGCCGTCGCCGCGATTCATATACAGCAGCGAAGGAGTGACGTCGCATGAGACGAAGATATCGGGCTTACCGTCGTGGTTGAAGTCGCCGACCAGTACGCCCAGCGAATAGTTTCCATCAGGCTTGGAGACGCCCGAGGCTGACGATACATCGGTGAACGTGCCGTCGCCGTCGTTGCGATACAAAATATTGCGATCGAAAGGCAGACCGCGAGGCCCGCAGGCCACAGGCATTTGCAGGTAATAGCAGTAAGGATTATCGCCCGGCTTGGGCGCCGTATTGAAATCGAACTTCAAGTAGTTAGCGACAAAAAGGTCCAGATGGCCGTCGCTGTTGTAATCGAGGAAGGCACAGCCGGTGTTGTATCGTACGCGATTCTGCGTGAGATGCGCTTTCGCAGTCACATCTTCAAAGTGTTTGCCGCCGATATTGCGATACAGAACGCTTTGGCCCCAGTAAGTGACGAATAAGTCAGTGTAACCATCGTTGTCATAATCGCCCGCACAAACGCCTTGCCCCCAGCCCGTGTGTTCGAGACCCAGTTGTTTGGTGACATCGGTGAAATGATCGGACCCGTCGTTGTGATACATGCGATTAGAGCCGCCGGGGCCGGAGACCACAAAGATGTCGAGGAGCCCGTCGTTATCGTAGTCGATGAAAGCCACGCCGCTGCCGGTGGTCTCGAGGATGTATTTCTTGGAGCTCTCGCCGCCATTGGGAAAGACATCCACCAGGCCGGCTGGTCTGGCGATGTCATGGAATTCGATTCCAGGAGTCTGCGCCCAAAGCCACGCCGCGCAGATCAGCGCAGCGACCCTGGTCATTGCTCCGGCGCCTTTTCGCCCAGCTTTTTGAGGAATTCGGTGAACTCACCCTCGGGCGGCTTGCTCAGCTTTTCGAGCTCGGCTTTCTCGCGCAGAGCTTCGGCGGATTTGCCGCTATTGCGATAGGCCAGCATCAGGCTATAGTGAGCTCCCTCATTAGCGGGTTGCAAACGGGTCAGCCGGACCAGTAGGGCGATGGCTGCGTCGTACTGCCTGGCGTCCATGCGGCATTTCGCGAGAGCTTGCAGAGCCTCAGGGAAGTCGGGATTGAGGGCCAGCGAGCGCTCGAAACGGGCCACGGCCTGCTCGGGCTTATGTTGAGCGAGCAGGATAAGTCCGATCTGCTGCTCGGCGACAGCGTCGGCCGGATTGAGCGCCAGTTCGGCTGCGAATTCTTTTTGTGCGGCCTCTAAAGCCTCGGGAGAATGGGACTGCGCCAGTAGCGCGCGGCCCAGGTGGAAATGCAGGTCAAGCGCGGCGGGATTTTTTTGAATGGCTTTACGATATTCGGCGATGGCTTCGGCGTAGTGGTTTTGAGTCTCGAAGATCTCCGCCGAGATCTGATTCACGCGAAAGGATGCGGGCGTGTTGCGGAACATCTGATAAAGGGTATCGTTCCAGGCCTTCATATACAGGCGGGCGGATTGATAGAGCACATCCGCATCCTTGGGATAGAGGGCCGCGAGCCGCGCGGCCACGGGGAAGGCATCCGCAGAGCGGTTCTGCGCCACGTAGCATTGCACCAACGCCAGACCGGCCAGCCGGCGAAGGTCCGGGTCGGCGGATTGATCGAACTGTCTCGCGAGATCGGCCGACACTGCCCCGCACTCACCCAGCGCAGCCCGCGAGAGCGCCAGGAAGACGCGGCTATAATCTGTCGAGGGCGCTCTTTCGAGGATCGTACGGGCTTGGGCGAAATGGCCCTGATGGAATAGCGCGATGCCTTGTGCCACCGGATCCGACGGCTGGCAGAACGCCGCAGCAGCCATGATGATCGCTGAGATGATCCCTAAGAGGCTAGTGCCCCGCATCGTCGGTCACCAAATCCAGATTGCCGAATTGGTGCCGCAACTGGCCTTCAAAATACCGGAAGCGGACCAGAGGCGGCTGGCCCGGCGCGACTTGTGGCGGCGGAGCTGCGCGCTCGGAAGGCGTGACACCGATCTCCAGCACCCGGCCGGATTCGGCCACGGCACGAGTCAGTTTTGCGGCGGCGTCGTTAGTTGCGAAGAAAAAGAAGAACAAGACTGGTATCATCGACCCCCCAATTGTTCGAGACCTGATCTGGCCCATCTTGAGATATAGCACTTCGAGCGGGGCGAGCGCGCTGCCCGCCCCCGGGTGTTGCGGAGTGTAATAGAGATGCGCCAGACTGACATCTCTAAAGCCAAGGTTACGCAGCCCGTGTGAATCAGACCGCAAGGTTACATGTGGTTGAGAAGCCCGAATGTTCGCAGGCAGGGTAGGCCATCCATCGGCCGGCGGACCTCCGCGGATACGACGGGTCAGGATCGCCTGCAGCGCCAGTTCATTCAGGGTGCGCCGTCCAGAGCGTCCGGCGGACAGCGAGCTTAACCGGTGTGCTTTACGCTGCTACAAGCAGCGTTCGAAAGCGCAACGGAATGCAGGGGACGCCCAGATCGCCGGCATGCGATGGTTCAGAGAACCCGCACCAGCGAGGCATGTAGGAACCTCGACTATAGGCGATCATGGTCATTTCCTCCGCTACATCAGAATAAACCACGCTGGCGTGGTGATCAAGAACAATTTGATTAATGTTCTTAAATGCGCCGTCTTAGAGCGGTTTGTAACAGGCCCGGGCTGGATTGCATTCGTAGTCGTCTACAATCTTGCCGTCCGGACCCAGGCAGTTGTAAGTGTGCTGGCACCAGAAGAGGCGGTCGTTGCCGTGCTGGACCGTGGGGTCCCATTCGGCTTCGATGAATTGTCCCTTCCAGTTGAGATTCTGACAGCGGTCCAAGCCAATATTCGTCGATCCCGCGCGTTCCATTCAGGCCTTTCCACCCGCGGCCGCGAGCAGCGCCCGCTTTACGGCGACGCGCGCCAATTGCACTTTGTAGCGGTTCTGGCTGAGTGGCGTAGCGCCTTCCAGAGCGGCCTTGGCGGCTTCGGCGGCCACCTCCGGCGTCATGCTTTTGCCGGCCAAGGCTTGATCCGCCTGGGACGCTGCCCACGGTATGGGCGCCACGTGTCCCAGTACGACGCGTGCGCTCGAGATCTTGCCGCCGGCCATCTTCAGCGCCACTGAAGCGGTGGCCAGCGGCCAATCGAGCGCCTCTTTCTGCCGGACTTCGTAGGTGGCGTTATGAGTCGGCGCGGCCGGCACCAGGATTTCGGTGACCAGTTCGTTGGGCAGCAGTGCGATTTCACGGCTCGAATCATTTTGCGGTGTTACAAAGAACTTCGCAGCATCAAGCTGCCGGCTTCCGGAGGGCGACACTAACTTGATTTTCGCGTCCAGCGCTACAAGGGCCGGGCCCAGACTCGACGCGCTGACGAAATAAGCCGGACCGCTGTTTCCGAGAATCGCATGGTACTTATTTTCGCCGCCGGGGACCAGAGACTTGCCGTCCGCGTCTTTTCCCAGCAGGCCAAAGCCATTGCGGTAGTACCAGCAGCGCGGCCGCTGGCACAAATCTCCCGCCACCGTGCCCATATTGCGGATCTGCGGGCTCGAGACCCCTAGCGCTGCCTGCGAAAGCGCCGGGAAAGTCTTCCGGATTTCGGCGTTTTCCGCCAATTCATCGAGCGTGACCGTGGCCCCGATACGCACCACCGCTCCACGCCTCTGAATCCCGCCAAGTTCCTTTATGTTTTTGATATTCACCACGCGCCGCGGCGATTCGATCTGTTCTTTCATCAGGCTCAGCAGATCGGAGCCGCCGGCGAGAACATCTACTTCTCCCCAACGCGAGCCAAGCATGCCCACGGCCTCGTGGAGCGTAGCGGGGTTGGCATATTCGAAGGCTTGCATTCAGGCGTTCCTCCCTTCCAGGGCCGCCAGGACGCGGTCCGCGGTTACGGGCACACTCGGGACCCGCACGCCGATGGCATTAGCCACTGCGTTGGCGATGGCGGCGACAACCCCTATTGCGGGAGGCTCGCCTAACCCGATGACCCCGCGCTTATCGTGCTCTGGCGCAATGTCCATATGCACTTCGATCTCGCCGATATCGGCAATACCGGCTAGCTTGTAAAACTCCATGTCGGCGTTCAAATACTTGCCGGTCTGTTCGTCCATCACGCGCTCCTCAAATAGTGCGGCGCAGATTCCCATAATCACCGCGCCGTGTATCTGGCTCTCGGCGGTCTTGGGATTGACCACCAGGCCGCAGTCCTGCACGGCTACGAACTTGTTCATCTTGACGATGCCGGTCTCGACATCGACGGAGACGTCGGCCATTTGAATGCCGGCCACGCCGCTGGAGTTCAAGCCGCTGGGTTTGCGCGGATCGTTCTCGCCCATTTCCGAGATCTTGGCCGTGCCCAGCTTGCGGCAGGCATCCTGCCATGGCAGACTTTTGGACGGATTGTCCTTTACCTGTATGCGGCCATCGATGGCAGCCAGTTGGTCGGGCGAAGCACCCAGCGCCGGCGCCACGGCCACAAACAACTTTTCAAGCGCGTTGACGGTAGACTTGCGTGTCGAGACGGTGACGCCGCCAACCGTCGTAGACCCACCCGATGCGCCATCCGGCGGATATTCGCTATCGCCGATGCGCAGCGCGATGGCCCCCATGGGCAACCCCAGCGTTTCGGCGGCCACCATAGTGATGATTGTCCGCGTACCCGTACCCAGATCCTGACTGCCCATTTCCAGCAACACCGAGCCATCCGGATTAATGGTGGTGCGGCACTGGCTGGCATGGCCGGCGCCACCCCAGGTATTGATACCGAGGCCGAGGCCCTGCTTAATGGGACCTGCGCCGGAATCGCCGCGCTGATGCCAGCGCTTTTTCCAATCCATGGCGTCCGACGCCTTTTGTAACTGCGAACGATAGACGCCGCCGCGCGAGGTGAGGTCGGCGTTTTTGGCAAAGAGCTCCACCGGATCCATTTTCAACTTGGCGGCCAGATCTTCGAGCGCGGCGCAGGTGAGAAACGAAGCCTGCGGGTGATTGGGAGCGCGCCAGGCGCGTGCGCCGCCCGCATTCACGGCCACCGCGGAATGGTTCAGGCGCTTGTTGGGAATTTCCGTGAAAACGTAGGGAAGGGGAGGCATTCCCCCGCCAGTCATGCCGCCTGTGGCCCAGGAGTTCGATTCCCACGAGGTGATGTCGCCGTCCTTGGTTGCCGCGACTTTGATTTTGGCAAAGGCGGAAGGGCGATTGCCGGCGATCTTCAATTCCGTGGCGCGATCCAGGTAAATCTTCACAGGCTTGCCGCCGGCGGCTTTGGAAAGCAGTCCGGCTTCGACGCCCCAGCGATCCGCGGCGAACTTGCTTCCAAACCCGCCGCCGATGAATTGCATTCGCGTGCGGACGTTGGCGGCCGAGACTTCGAGAGCCTTACCGAGGTCGCCGCCGATACCCGACACGTTCTGCGTGGAGGGCCACAGATTGACGCGGGTGCCGTCGAACTGCACGATATTGCCGTGCGGCTCCAGGCAGCAGTGCGTGATTACGGGAATGCTATAGGTCCCTTCGACCATGGCGAAGGCGTCTTGAAAGGCCTTGTCGGGATCTCCCGTCACCTGTTCGCCGGCAGCCTTCACCCGGTTGCCCGCTTTGGCCATATCGTCTTCCCGAACCAGATGCGGCAGCAGTTCGTACTTGATTTTGATCTTGCGGATGGCGTCGTTAGCGATCTCTTCGGTAACCGCCGCTACGGCCGCGATCTCGGTGCCTTCCCATTGCACTTCCTGACCGGCCGGTGTGATCACGCGCAGGGCCTTCACGCCTTCCAGGTGCTCGGCCTCGCTGGTATCCATGCTGGTGATGCGGGCGTGCGCGTGCGGCGAAGTCAGTAAGGCGCCAAACAGGGTCGCTGGAGGTTTTTGATCAGACGAATACTTGGCGCGCCCTGTCGATTTATCGATTCCATCCAGGCGCTTCTGGCGCGTACCGATCACGCGCCGTTTTTCCATAGGAGGCCAACTGTAATCAGGCATGGTGTCCTCCCTTCATCTCCTTAGCCGCTTCGAGGACCGCCTGCCGCACCCCGACGTAGGTGCCGCAGCGGCACAGATTGCCGCACAGCCCTTCTTTGACCTCTTCGTACGTCGGGTCGGGATGGTGGTCGAGGAAGGCCTTGGCTGCCATCACGAAACCGGGCGTACAGTAGCCACACTGCTGCCCGTCGTTGTTGACGAACGCGACGGAAACCGGATGCGGCCTGCCGTTCCCGATGCCTTCTATGGTTTGAATGTCCCTGCCTTGCGCGTCGATGGCCAGAACGGTGCAACTGTACACCGACCTCCCGTTGAGAATGACGGTGCAAGCGCCGCAGGTGGCCCGGTCGCACACACGTTTGGCGCCGGTAAGATCCAGATGATTGCGCAGCGCATCGAGCAAAGTGACGCGCGGTTCCAGGTTAACGGTTTCGGTTTTGCCGTTGATCTTGAGGGTGATGGGAACGGCGGCCGGCCCCACAAACGTGCCTTCCGCCGGGGGCGCCGCGGGCGCCTGTTGCTCCAGTACTCCGGCGCCCAGGATACCGCCGCCAATGCCCGCCCGGCGAATAAAGCCACGTCGCGAGACGCCGGATTTCAATTTGCCAGGAACCTCGGAATCGTTTTTCGAGCTCACCAGACACACTCCTTTCGTGCCGCAAAGGGACTTAGGATCGTATCCCACCGAATATATCAGATTTCGGGAGAGGCGACCGCGAGCGTCAGAACGTGTACTTGATCGCGAACTGCAGGATGCGCGGCGCCACATCACCGAGGAGCTGTCCGAAGGTGGGGTCCTGTATGTTGGTGTCCAGATTAGGAACGTTGAAGTTCACATGATTGGTCAGGTTGAAGAACTCGAATCGCAGCTCGATTCGCTGTTTCTCCCTGACGTTGAAACGCCGGCTCAGAGCCGCGTCGATATTGAAAAATGCCGGGCCCACCAGCGAGTCCGAACCCACGTCGCCAAATGTGCCGAGTGGGTTCGGAACGAAGGCGGCGGGGTTCAGCCATTGCTGGGTATTGGTGTTGCGGATATAAGGATTGCCGACTACATTCGGGCGATCGAGCCCGATACCGGTGAGCGAATTATCAATGCCGGTGAAAACGGAGAACCACGTTCCAGTGTGAACCGAAAGAATCGGCGCGAGCTGCCAGTTCCCCAGCAGCCGGTTGACCCATACATTTGCAAAGTGAGGCGATTCGACAACAAATGTCAGATTGAAGGTGCCCCGCAGATCGAAACCACAATTGCCGCGCTCCGCATTACGGTTGTATGGATTCTGCGTTTGAGGACCGCCCAGATCGCCCTCGGCGTCCGCCTCGCTGATACAGTGGGCCCAGGTGTAATTCCCCAGGATCGAGTAATGACTCGAGAAGCGATGCTCCCCCTTGAGCAGCAGTCCTTCATACTCCGCGTTGGCCCCGTCATCAGCCTGATAAATGTCCGAAATCAGGGACCCCGCTACCGGATTCTGGAAATAGAGTACGCGTCTCTGATTGGTGTTGGAAGTGGTGGAACAGGGCGAGCCATTGCAGTTTCCTGGAATAAAGACGCCCGGATCGACATCTTCGCCGGTCCAGATATGCGTAGTCTTGTTGCCGATGTAAGTCGCCGACATCAACCAATCAACGCCTAGCTGGCGCTCATAACTAACGTTCCACTGATTCACGGAAGTAGGATGAGCATGCAAAGGATAGTTATAGTATTGCCCCTCGGGAGGAAATACCTGATTCTTCACGGGCGGCGAAGGCAGCGGAAACGGATTGCCTCCCGGGTATCCGAGGTACGGATTCGTCAGACCTCCAACAGGACTGGGCAAATCGATGGTGCTGGCCCAAGGAGCATCGCCGGTCTGGTCTTCCTGGTAGGCCGTTTCCATGGTGTCGTAGAAGAGGCCATAGCCCACGCGAATGGTCTGGCGGCCGCTACCTGTCGGATCCCAAGCCAGCCCGACGCGAGGCTCGAAGATGGCGTATCTGGGAAATGCGGACGCGCTCGGTATTCCGGGATCGCCTTGAAAAACCAGTCCCGGGGGCGCGTTGACATACTGATCCGTATGGGTGCCCGCGGCGAATGCCGTTGCATCGAAATGTTCCATACGGTTGAACTTTTCACGCTCAGGCAGATAGGGCTCCCAGCGCAGACCAAGCTGGACATTGAGCCGTTTACTCATCCTGATATTATCGTGGACGTAGGCGCCCACATAGTTCTGCCGGCCGTCGAATGGCTGAAGGTTTCCCTGCTCAAAAAAGCTGGGCAAGCCCAGCATGAAATCAGCCAGCGCGTCGCCGGAAGACTCCCCGTTAAAGGTCATGGAACCATTCGCTATCACGTAATTCCTGTAATTGAATTGATAGTGAATTACGTCCACGCCCAAAGAGAGGTGATGCCGGCCCCGGACCATATCCAAGTCATTCGCAAGTTGGTAGGAGTCCTGGTTAAGTATAGCCGGCGCGCAACTGCCGCAGCCTCCGCCAAAATAGCCGTTCACTGCGAAATCCATATAGTTCGGCGCAGCGGAGAACATATTCACGCCGACGTCAGTGAGATTGATGAAATCGGAAGCTGGTCCGCGCGTGATGGCAAGCCTTGTCCACGTGGCGTGGAGGGAATTGACCGTGGTCGGGTTGATAGAGTAGGTATCGCCAATAGTAACCGACTGGCTGCGATCTCTCACGCCACGCTGAGTGGTGAGCAGCAGGTCGTTATCGAACGCGGCCGGGCTCTTGTAGTCGGCGAAGAAGTAACGTCCAAAGAGATTGTGCCTGGAACTCTGATTCCAATCTACGCGGCCGATGTATTGATTCTCCCGCTGTGGTTCGGGAATCGCGTAGGTGATTTCGCCGCACGGATTGGATGAGAGGGGCAGGTAAGAGGCCAGTTTCAGGGCCTGCTGGCTGAGCCGGGAAGTGGGAATCACATTATTGGGGAAGGGTTGCCCGGTGGTGGGATCGGTGATCACTTGAGCCGTGCCACTCGACTGGCAACCAGCCGATTCCAACTGGCTGAAATCGCCATTCAGCACCGCCTGCGTGGGCACATGGGCGATCGACGAAGGCGGCGCGGTGCGGACGATGGTCCCCTGATATCCAAAAAAGCCGAAGATTTTGTCCTTCCTGATAGGCGCTCCGATGGTTCCGCCAAACTGGTTTCTTTTCAGCGTGTCTGGCGTGGCGGCAAAGAAGTCTCTGGCATCGAAGTAGCCGTTGCGTACAAATTCGAAGGCGTCCCCGTGGAACTCATTCGTTCCTGACTTAGTGACTACGTTGACGACCGCCCCTGCATGGAGTCCATACTGCGCGGAGAGACTGCTGGTCTGAACGCTGAATTCCTGAATGGCATCCGGAAATGGAAAGGGAAGGTTGACGTTGGAAAACGTGTCCATATGCTCCCCGCCATCCAACAGATAATTTGTCCCGTTGGCCTGTCCGCCCGCCACCGAAATGGCGTCTGCGCTGAAGTAATTTTTGCTGCCCGTCAGGTCGCTCATTCCATTTGCCGGGCCGATGTCGTTGGCTCCGCCCGACAACATGACCAGTTGCGTTGCCTGGCGGCCATTCAACGGCAAGTCGACCACATTTCTCTGGTCGATGACCTGCGCGACCGAGGTGGTCTGCGTCTCTACCATGGTGGCGTTGGCCGTCACCGCGACCTGCTGCTTGATCTCCCCCACGCTCAGCGCGACGTTTACAATGACATCGTTGCTCACCTCGAGACGGATTCCAGTCTGGAGATAGGTCGTGAAACCGGCCGCCTGTACCTCAAGCTGGTAAGGCCCGACCGGAAGATCCGGCAGCACGTACGCGCCATTGGAGCCGCTGACGGTGCTACGGGCCTGTCGCGTGGAGTTCTGTGTAGCGGTAATTTTCGCACCCGGAACCGCAGCGCCGGTGGAATCTACCACCGAGCCGGAGATCTGTGCGTTGGCCACCGCCTGGCCCCAGAGAGGCGCAGCGCACGCCGCCAGCAGGTACAACGCTAGGAAGCTTCCCACGAGTCTGGTCACAAGGATCGCTCTCCCTTTTGAGTTTCATTATGAATACAACACCCTAACGGATCTGTCAAGAATTGGGCCCAGCCGCCAGGCGGTAGAATAAACTTAAGTGACGGGAAAAGCTTTCTACATCGAGACGTTTGGCTGCCAGATGAACGCACACGACTCCGAGAAGGTGATCGGGACGCTGCTGGCCAAGGGCTACAGCCAGGTGGACACGCCGGAAGCGGCCGACCTGGTGCTTTACAACACTTGCAGCATTCGTGATAAGGCCGAACAGAAGGTCTTCAACCGCTTGCAGAACTTCAAGCGCGCGGCAGGCAAAGGCAAAGTGTTCGGCGTGCTGGGGTGCGTGGCGCAGCAGGAAGGCGAGAAGATTTTCGAGCGTGCGCCGCACGTCAGCCTGGTGGCGGGATCCGCGAGCTATACCAGGCTGCCGGAGATGCTGGTGCAGTTGGAAGCAGGCCAGCGCCGCGTGACTGGTCTTAGCCTCGACACGGAGGAAACCTTCGACACGCCCTTCACCCGCCGCGATAATCCGCATCGCGCCTATATCACGATCATCGAAGGTTGCGACAAGTCGTGCGCTTATTGTGTGGTGCCCTTCACGCGCGGCCCTGAGCGCAGCCGCACCGGCGCCAGCGTGCTGGCCGAAGCACGCGGCCTGGCCGATTCGGGATACAGCGAAGTCCAACTCCTGGGACAGAATGTAAACAGTTATCGCGATCCGTCGGCGGACGGTTGGGATTTCGCCACGCTGCTGGCGCGGGTGGGCGAGATTCCCGGGATCCGGCGGGTGCGCTATACGACCTCGCATCCGCGTGACTTTACCAGAGCGATCGTGGATGCGATGGACGCCAATCCGGTGCTGTGCAATCATGTGCACCTGCCGGTGCAGTCCGGCTCCACGCGCGTGCTGGCCGCCATGCAGCGGCTCTATACCCGCGACCAGTACATGCAGCGCATCGAGTGGATCAAGCAGGCCCGGCGCAATATGGCCCTCACTACCGACATCATCGTGGGCTTCCCCGGCGAGACTGAGGCGGATTTCGCCGATACGCTGAAGCTGCTCGACGAAGTAGAGTACGATTCGCTGTTCAGCTTCAAATACTCGCCGCGGCCCAATACCGCGGCCCTCTCCATGGAAGATAAGATTCCCGAAGAAGAGAAGACGCGCCGCCTGACCATCCTGAACGAGAAGCAGCGCGCCATACAGATGCGCCGCAATGCGGCGTTGATCGGCAACCTGGAAGAGGTGCTGGTGGAGGGCCGCAACGAGGCCCTGGGCCAGTGGATCGGACGCACGTCGCAGAACCGGACGCTGAATTTCACGCATCCCGGTGACGGCGGTGCTTCGCTGACGGGCCGGTACCTGAGCGTGCGCGTGACGCGCTCCGGTCCCAACTCGCTGGTCGGTGAAAGCGTGGGGAATGTGGTGTAATGAACGCTGGGGGTCTTTATGGAAGTCGAAATGAAAATTCGCGGCTTGATGATGGACCCTGTCACCAACATGCCCATCGTCATTCTGAAGGACATCAACGGCAATACCGTCCTTCCGATCTGGGTCGGAATCTACGAGGCGAATGCCATCGCTCTCGAGATTGAAAAGGTTTCGACGCCGCGGCCCATGACCCACGACCTCATCAAGAGCGTTCTTTTGGGCCTGAATACCGGAGTGCGCAAAGTTGTCGTGAACGAGCTCAAAGAGGATACTTTTTACGCTCTGATATGGCTCGAGCGGGAAGGGGAGCTCATCAGCGTGGACTCCCGGCCGAGCGACGCTTTGGCGCTGGCCTTGCGGTTGGACTGTCCCATTTTCGTGGATGACACGGTGCTCAAATCGTCCAAGCTGGCCGCCTCGGTTTCCGATAAGGTCAACAACGAGGAGCTGCGCCGGTGGCTCGAAAATCTTAACGACGAAGATCTCGGGCGCTATAAGATGTAGCCTGCCTTCGACCTCTTTAGCGATGATGCTGGGCGTGACGGGCATTCGGCTGCTTTCGGAAACGCCCACGCACTATCTGTTTGCCCGCGATAACCTCATCGCCCTGGTGGAGCGGACTCCGGCGGGTTACGGCAGTATCGGAGGCACCGGCATTCTGACCGATCGCGGCTTGGCCTACCTGATCTGGCGGGAGGAACAGGCATTGCTTGCGGGTAAGGGCTTCGAACAGCCCGCCAGCCCGGAGCAGGCTGCCGCGGTGCGCAGATTTTCGGAGGATCTGAAGGTCGCGCTGGCAGAGGCCCAGACATAGCCATCATGCTAAGTTAGTTCGGAGTGCTCTCTCTCGACGAACAAGTAACCTACTTAAAGAAAGGCCTGGCGGAGCTTATCCGCGAAGCAGACCTGCGCGAGCGCCTGGTCGAAGCGGCCCAGGCGCGCCGGCCATTGCGCGTGAAAGCCGGGTTCGATCCTACTGCTCCCGACCTGCATCTGGGTCACACCGTGCTGCTCCGCAAGATGAAACACTTCCAGGATCTGGGGCATACGGTCATCTTTCTGATCGGCGATATGACTTCGCTCATTGGCGATCCAAGCGGCCGTAACATCACGCGTCCGCCTATGAACCGCGAGCAGATTGAGGAGAACGCCGCGACTTATAAGGCTCAGGTCTTCAAAATTCTCGACCCCGAAAAAACGGAGGTGCGCTTCAACAGTGAGTGGCTACGGCCGATGCGTTACGAAGATCTCGTGCGACTCTGCTCGCGCTATACCGTGGCGCGCATCCTCGAACGCGACGAATTCGCCAAGCGCTACAAAGAAGGCACGCCTATCTCTGTGCATGAGCTGCTCTATCCGTTGGCGCAGGCCTATGACTCCGTGGCCGTGCGGTGCGATGTCGAAATGGGAGGCACGGATCAGAAGTTCAACCTGCTGGCGGGACGCGAGATTCAGAAAGACTACGGCCAGCCACAGCAGATCGTGGCCACTGCGCCACTGCTCGAAGGCTTGGACGGCGTGAATAAGATGTCTAAGTCGCTGGGTAACTACATTGGCATCACCGAGGCGCCGGAAGTCATGTACCGCAAAGTCATGCAGATCGGCGACGGCTTGATGTTCCGCTACTACGAACTGCTGACTGACCGCAGCGTGGCGGAGATCGGCCGGATGCGCGCGCGCATCGCCGCCGGGGAACTGCACCCGATGCAGGCGAAAGCGGAGCTGGCGCGGCTGATTGTGGCCGATTTTCACAGCGCGGCGGACGGCGCGCGCGCCGAAGAGGAGTTCAACCGTGTGGTGCGGCGCCACGAAGTCCCGGCAGATATACAAAGTGTGCCGCTGCCGGAGGGCGTGCGCAACGTGGGCGGCATTCGGGTGGACAAGATGCTGGCGAAGATCGGGATGACCGAATCGGTAAGCGACGCTGTCCGCAAGATCAAAGCGGGGGCGGTCGAGATCGACGGCCGGCGGATACACGACCTGGTCCTTGGGGACACGCCCGCCGAGCTGGTCGTGCAGGTTGGAAAGCAATGGCGCAGGGTCATAATGTAAGTCCATGGTGGGCGTTCGCGACAATCTCTGGCTGGCGGGCGACGCTATACGCGCTCATAAGTTGCGCGCGTCTTTGACCATGTTGGGGCTCACCATGGGCGTGGCCACGCTGATTGCGGTGATGACCCTGGTGCAGGGCGCCAACCACTACGTCGAACAGAAGATCGCCAATCTGGGCACCAACGTTTTCCGCATCGCACGGTTACCGTTCGCGGTAACTGACTTCTCGGTGGTGGTGCGGGCGCAGCGCAATAAGAACATCCTGCTGGAAGACATGCAGGCGGTGGCGGAAGGTTGCGCTCACTGCCAGTATGTGGGCGCCTCGGTTTCGAGCACAGTGGGCGTGCGTTACAAAGACCGCGATCTGGAAGATGTCACGCTTTACGGGCATACGCCCAACATGGCCGAGATCGACACACGCACTCTCTCCCAGGGCCGCTATTTCACCGACCTCGAAGACCGCCACTCGGCTCCGGTCTGTCTCATCGGCGATCGACTGACGCAGGAGTTCTTCACCGGCCTTGATCCCATCGGCCGCGTGCTGCGCGCCGGCAATCAGGAGTTCACCATCATTGGGACCCTCGCGCCGATTGGCTCCGTCCTGGGGCAGGACCAGGATACCTTCGTGATTATTCCGCTCGGCGCTTACTTGCGTTTCCGTGGATCGCGCAACAGTCTGACCCTGGAAGTGAAGGCCTCAGGGGGCCAGACTATCTTTCAGCGGGCACAGGATGAAACGCGTGTCATACTACGCGCGCGCCGTCACATTACTCAAGGCCACGAAGAAGATTTCTATATTGGCACGGCGGAAAGTTACATCTCACTATGGCAGAGTATCAGCTCGGCCTTTTTCGCGGTCTTTGTCATGGTAAGTTCCATTTCCGCCGTAGTTGGCGGAATAGTGATCATGAATGTTATGCTGGTCAGCGTCACAGAGCGTACCAAGGAGATCGGCATACGCCGCGCGACCGGGGCGACCCAGTCCGATATCCTGCGTCAGTTTCTGACGGAGAGCATAATGCAGTGTATCGCCGGTGGCCTGTTGGGAGTGTTTCTGGGCTTTCTGTGCGCATTCGCCATACGCGCTCTAACCTCTCTGCCCGCCACGGTGCAGACTTGGGTAGCAGTCCTGGGCGTGGTGCTCAGTTCGGTGATTGGCCTGTTCTTCGGCATCTATCCGGCCGTGAAGGCGGCCAGATTGGACCCCGTGGCAGCGCTGCGAACGGAGTAAGGCACTAATGACACGCGCCGAGGTTAAGGAAAACCTGCTGGTAGCTCTGGATACACTCCGGTCGCGGAAGGTGCGGTCGGGACTGACTATTCTTGGTATTGTGATTGGAGTAACTTCAGTTATTTCCGTAGCGGCTATCATCGATGGACTGAACGGGTATATTCAGGGGCGCATACGCAGTCTTGGATCACAGTCTATCTTTGTAACCCGTGTTCCGGCCGGATACAACGGCTTTTCGCGCCTGCCGGCGAATATCCGCGCGCGTAAGTACCTGCGTTTCGACGATGCTCAGTACCTGAAAGAGACCGTTCCCGAACTGGCTTATGCTACCGCGTTCGCCAATCGGATGAACTTCGGCGAAGTTGCCGACCAGATTCGCTACCGCGACCAGCATGTCGAGCGTATGTTCGTACGCGGCGTAGAGCCCGATTACACGAGCGCTCTGCCGCTGTTCACCGTAGGCCAGGGCCGCTTTGTTTCGCAATTCGATGTGGAGCATTCCCGCGATGTGATTGTCATCGGCATGGCCATCGCGGACGGTCTGTTCCCGCACAGCGATCCTATAGGCAAACTGGTGCGGCTCAACGGCCGGCAATATGAAGTCATCGGCGTCTTCCAAAAAGATCCCGGCCTGTTCGGCGGTTTCGGCGTGGATCAGTTTGCGTGCATCCCGCTCACCAATTTTCACAAGAACTATCCCGACATCCGCGAAGTCTTTCTGCTGGCCTCGGTGCGCAAGGACGCCGATGTGAGCCGCGCCCGCGACGATATCATCGAAGCGATGCGGCGGCGCCGCCGCGTGCGTCATAACGCGCCGAACGATTTCGACGTGGCCGATGCCAACTTCTTCCTGGATCTTTGGAACCAGCTTACCGGCGCCATGGTGTTGCTTACTGGCGCGATCAGTTCGATCGGCTTACTGGTGGGCGGCATCGGGGTGATGAATATCATGCTGATTTCGGTCACCGAACGGACTCAGGAGATCGGCATTCGCAAGGCCATCGGAGCGCGCCGGGCGGACATTCGCGTGCAGTTCCTGCTCGAAGCCATCACCCTTTCGGGCATCGGCGGCGCATTGGGAATTTTGTGTGGGGCAGCCATTACCTTCGCCATACGTTCGCTGGCGCCTTCGATCCCGGCAACGCTCTCTCTGTTGTGGATCACCCTCGGTGTGCTGATCTCGGTCGGAGTCGGTCTATTTTTTGGGTTCTACCCGGCCAATCGCGCTGCCAACTTAGACCCTATCGTCTGCCTGCGCTACGAGTGAGCTGTCGCTCTTTCTGTGAGGTTCCTCACAGTGGCCCGAATGCCCGGTTCTGGCTGATCTCAGTGATATCATATTAGTTGTGAGTTTGCTCAGGCCCTCGCTCCAGTTAAAGGTATCTCAGAAGCAAATCCTAACCCCGGGCCTGGTCCAGATGGTGACCGTGCTCCAGTTGAATCGGCTGGAGTTGAAAGAAATGATCACCCAGGAGATTGTGGAGAACCCTGTCCTCGAAGAATCCCTCGAGGATGGCGGAGAGGAAGTTACTCCTGAAGAACTGCTTCCTCTGCTGGAATCCGAGCGATTGAGTGAATCGTCCGACCACCAGCTTCTGGAAGCCGCCAATGGTGATATTCAGTCCAATGGGGTCGCGGCGGGAGCGGACTTGTTCGGCGAGGCGCCGGAAGTCGCCATGCCGGTCAGCGCCGATGCAGTAGTGGCCGATCCTGTCGAACCGGCAGCGGCCACCGATCCGTTCGACGAAATCGATTTTGGCTCCTTCTTCGACGACTATCTCGATCCAGGTTACAAAAGTCCTGCCGCCGAATCGGTGGAAAAGCCTTCCTTCGAAACATTTCTGTCGGCTCCGGTTACGCTGGCCGATCACCTGCATTCCCAACTGAGCGTCAGTTTGTTGCCGGAGGGCATTCGCGAGGCCGCCGAATCGATTATCGGCAACCTGGACGAGGATGGCTATATTTCCGCCTCGCTGGAAGAAATCGCCGGCCTGGGCAACCACAGCAGCCAAGAGATGGAAGCCGCGTTGAAGGCCGTGCAATCGCTGGACCCCGCGGGAGTGGGCGCCCGCAACGTGCGGGAGTGCCTGATGCTCGAATTGGAGAGTATGAATGGGCGCGGTGGAGTAGCCTGGCAGATTGTTTCCGATCATCTGCGGCTTCTCGAAATGCGCCAGTATCGCGAGTTGGCCAAGATCCTTGGCCGGCCCATGGAGCATATCGAAATCGCGGTGAAGGCGATACGGCGGCTGAATCCGCGGCCTGGCCTGCGGTATTCCGGAGCCGGGGCGCGGACGGTCGAGCCCGACGTTTATTTTATCAAGGACGGCGACGAATACTTCATCCAGATGAACGATGAGGACGTGCCGCAGCTACGCCTGAACGCACAATACCGCCGTATGCTCGACCGGGATAACGGCGCCACCAAGGAAGTGCGTGACTACGTCCGCGAACGATATACCTCGGCTATTCAGTTGATGAAGAATATCGAGCAGCGCAAGCAGACCATCCTGAAGGTCTGTCAGGCTATCGTGCGACGCCAGACTGAGTTTCTGGCAAATGGTCTCGACTCCCTCAAGCCCATGATGATCAAGGATGTGGCGGAGGAGGTGGGCGTGCATCCTTCCACGGTGAGCCGCGCGGTGGCCAGTAAATACGTACATACGCCCCAAGGAGTTTTCGAGCTGCGGTATTTTTTCTCCGAAGCGGTGCAGGGGCCTTCCGGCGGCAATACGCCGTTGCTGCTGCTGAAGCGGAAAGTGAAGAAGATGATCGAAGAAGAGGACAGCGCGCATCCTTTAACCGACGACCACATCACCACGGCACTGGAGCGCGAGGGGATCAATGTCACGCGACGTACGGTGGCAAAGTATCGGGAGGATATGAAGATTCCTTCCACGCACCAACGGCGGGTTCGGCCCTGACCGGTCATGGCGGGGCGGCCGCCGGGCAAGCAGCGAAGACCGAGGACGCATGAAGATCACATTCACAGGCAGACAGGTCGAACTAGCTCCCGCACAACTGAAGAAACTGGAAGCGCGGTTTGCCAAAGCAGCCAAACTCCTCGACGGACGGGAACAGACGGAAGCGCACGTGATCTTATCGCTCGAACGGCATCGGCATCAAGCGGAGATTACGGTGAACTACCATAACCATTCGCTGGTGGGTGAGGGCTCCAACGAGGACCTCTTCACGGCCATCCACGCGGCCGTCGAGAAACTGGAAAAGCAGGCGATTAAAGTTCGCGCCAAGTGGAGAGACACGCAACGCTCCCCGCGCAAGGAGGCGGCTGCCAAGCACGCTCCTGAGCCTCCCCCGCCAGAACCCATAGCGGGGCGTCGCGTCTATCGCGTCAACCATCACCGGGGGCGCAAACCCATGACCCTCGAGGAAGCTCTCCTCGAAATGGAAAAAGGGGCCGACTACCTGGTTTACCGTGATGCGGAAAGCGATCGCCTGGCGATCCTGATGCGCCGGCGCGACGGAAATTTCGAACTGGTCGAGGCCTGACGCCCGCGGCATGGCTACCAAAACCGCTCCGCCCGATGGCCGCCGCGCGACGGACCGGCCTGCAGAACTGGTGATTATCACCGGACTGAGCGGCTCGGGTAAAGGTTCGGTACTGAAAGCGCTCGAAGATCTGGGTTATTACTCCGTCGATAATCTACCGGTCGCTCTGATTCCCAAATTCGCGGAGCTGACTGAGGACTCCGCCACCATCCGCGCGGCTGCCCTGGTGGTGGATGTGCGCGAAGGCGAGGCTTTGAAGCGGCTGCCCGAAGTTTTCGCGCGAATTCGCACGCGGGCGAATGCCAAGTTAGTCTTTTTGGATGCGGACGATGCCGCCATTTTGCGGCGCTTCAGCGAGACGCGCCGCCCGCACCCGCTGGGCACGGATCGATCGATCGCCAAGAGCATCAAGTCCGAGCGACGCCAACTGGCTGCCATACGCGCCATGGCCGACCTGATTATCAACACCTCCAAATTCACCGTGCACGAGCTGCGTGAATTCATTCACGAGCGTTTTCGCGGCGAGCGCGAAGAGGCCAAGATCATGATCTACGTAACCAGCTTCGGCTACCGTCACGGTGTGCCGGCGGATAGCGATCTGGTATTCGATGTACGCTTTCTGCCCAACCCGAACTACATTCCGCGATTTAAGCAGCTCACTGGAAAGCATCCCAGCGTGGCTCGCTATATACGCTCCTTCCCGCAGACAGTGGAATTCATCGACCGCATTTCCGATCTGCTGATTTACCTGATGCCGCACTATATCCGCGAGGGCAAGAGTTACCTGACCATTGCCTTCGGATGCACCGGCGGGCACCATCGCTCGGTCACGATTGCAGATGCGATTCGCAAGCGCCTGGCGCAGGCAGGCTTCCACGCGAAGGCGAGTCATCGGGATACGACCAAGGCCGTGTAGCCGGTTAGCGTGGCAGCGAGCGGAAATAATCGATCGTCAGTCGCAATCCATCTTCCAGAGACACGCGCGGCTCCCAGTCGAGCAGTTGGCGCGCTTTGGAAATGTCCGGACGGCGCTTCCTGGGATCATCCTCCGGCAGGGCGCGGCTGACGATCCCGGCAGGGCTGCCCGTGATACGCCGTATGCGTTCGGCGAATTCGCGGATGGTCATTTCATCGGGATTGCCAAGATTCACCGGATAGCGCTCACTCGAACTCATCAGCCGGTAAAGCCCATCGACCATATCGGAGACATAACAAAAGCTGCGCGTCTGCGAGCCGTCACCGAAGATGGTAAGCGGCTCGCCGCGCAACGCCTGGTCAATGAATGCGGGCACTACGCGGCCATCGTCCAGTTTCATCCGCGGGCCGTAGGTATTGAAGATGCGAGCGATGTTGGTGGCCAGGCCGTAGGTGCGATGGTATGCCATGGTGAGCGCTTCGGCGAAACGCTTGCTTTCGTCGTAACAGGAGCGCGGGCCGATCGGGTTCACGTTGCCCCAATACGTCTCGACCTGCGGATGCATCAGCGGGTCGCCGTAACACTCCGATGTGGAAGTCAGCAGGAAGGAAGCTCCTTTGGCGCGCGCCATCTCCAGCATGTTGCGGGTGCCGGCGGAGCCTACGTCCAGCGTGGCGATAGGATGCTGCAAATAATCTTTGGGGCTGGCAGGCGAGGCCATATTCAAGATTGCATCGAGCGGACCGTCGATCAACAGCGGCCGCGTGATGTCGTGACGAATGAGCTGGAACCGCGGGTGATCGGCAAGATGAGCCAGGTTCGCTTCAGCGCCCGTGAGGAAATTATCGATGGCAACGACCGAGTGATCCTCCGCCAGCAGGCGATCGCACATATGCGAGCCGATGAAGCCGGCCGCCCCCGTAACCAGAATGCGCAATGCAGACACTCCCATGGGGTTAAATTGCAGCGGCCCCCCGGACCGCGTGCTACATTCAAAAGGTTAACGCATGGGCCCCCCGTCCTGGTTGGAAATTGCGCTCCTTCTGGTCCTGCTCTGCACATCGGCATCGCTGTTCTGGATGCGTTTCCGAAAGCCGTTAGACGTCATCCGCCGTTCCCGCGATAACCCCGATTTCCATTTACGCCCTCTGGGCCGGCGCGTGTGGCAGTTCGTCTGGGAGGTGATGCTGCAGGGCAAAGTGATCCGGGAGCGCCCGCTGCCGGGCCTGGCGCATGCGTTCGTGTTCTGGGGGTTCTGCGCGTTCGCGCTCATTACTCTGAACCATCTGGCCGCAGGTTTCGGCGCAGCGTTCCTCAATCGCGAGGGCGCCTTCGGCAGGGCCTACTTTGCGTTCGTGGCGGTGTTCGCGGTGCTGGTAGCGATTTCTATTGCCGGCCTGGCGATACGGCGTTTCGTCGCACGACCGGTTTGGCTGGGGAAGGTTTCGCCGGAGTCGGGAATTATCGCGCTACTCATTTTCATTCTGATGGTCACCTACCTGGCGGGGTTGACACTCGGGGAAGGAACAGTCGCGGGGCGCGTCAACTGGTGGCTGCATACGCTGACACTGCTGGCATTTCTTCCTTTGATCCCTCACACCAAGCACCTGCACCTGATCATCAGCCCGGTTACCGTGTTTCTGCGGCGGGACGGATTCAGCCAGATTCCGCCGCTGGTAGGCGATGAAGATTTCGGCCTCGATACCGGCAAGGACGTTACCAGGCTGGACGCGCTGCAAGCCTATTCGTGCGTGGAGTGCGGGCGCTGCACGGAGCACTGCCCCGCGTACAATACGGGCAAGATACTCAACCCCAAGGAGATCATCTTAGGGTTACGGCATTATCTGAACCAGGAAGGACCGGGCAACGAAGAGCCCTTGCTGGGCAAACACATTTCCATGGAAGCGGCCTTCCAATGCACCACCTGCGGGGCCTGCGAGTTTCAATGTCCCGTGGGCATACAGCATCTGCCGGTGATTATCGGACTACGGCGTGGCGCGGTCAACACCGGCAAATGGGAGGACGATTACGGCACCAAGATGTTTCTGGCGCTCGAGCGCAACGGCAACTCGCTAGGCTTCGCCTCGAGCGAGCGGCAGAAGTTCATTGACAAGAACGGCCTTCCTGTTTACGACGGATCGCAGGAGTATTGCCTGTGGCTGGGGTGCATGGGTTCGTATGATCCACAGGGGCGCGACATCGTGCTCTCGCTGGCGCGGGTGCTCGGCCACTTGGGCTTGACGTTTGGCGTGCTGCGCAAAGAGAAATGCACGGGCGATCCGGTGCGGCGGTTGGGAAACGATCTCCTGTTTTCGCAGATGGCCGAGGCCAACATCGAGCAACTGCAGGCAGCCAAAGCCACCAAGCTGCTTTCCATATGTCCGCATTGCGTTCGCACCATCGGCGAGGATTGGAAGGAGTTTGGCGCGGCGTTTCAGATTGAGCATCATAGCGAACTCCTGGCGCGCCTGCGGGACAAGTTACCGCAGCGTACCGAAGGGCGGGAGACCGTGGTGTTCCATGATCCGTGTTACCTGGGACGCTATCGGGGCATTTACGACGAACCGCGGGAAGTGATTGCGCGCTGGGGAGATGCGATCGATCCGGAGCGCGCGCGCGAGCGGTCATTCTGTTGTGGGGCGGGCGGCGGGCAGATGTTCCTGGGCGAGGAGAAGGGCAAGCGTGTGAATGTGGAGCGCGCCACAGAACTGGCGGCGACTGGCGCTACCGTCGTGGGCACGGCGTGCCCGTTCTGCCAGACGATGTTCCGTGACGCGTTTGGAACAGTTACGCCAACCCCGCCGAAGCTGTTGGACATCGCACAGATTGCGGCGGCATCGATAGAGTCCGCGGGCGCGCGGGGGATGGTATAATTCTGAATTGGCGCGGCCGCGCGGAGGGTGGGGTGCGGACGTGTCCAAGCCGCCAGCAGACCTCGAACGGGCGCGTAGCTCAATTGGCAGAGCAAGTGACTCTTAATCACTAGGTTGTAGGTTCGATTCCTACCGCGCTCACCACGAAAACATCACTTACAAGGTAGTTAGAGGATCAGTGTAACTGGGCAGACTGGTCAGGCGGGACCTTGGGCAACCTCTTCGGGTCGAACTTTCGTATATACCTCCGCATCAGCAGCTCCAATGGGCTTAGCCCGCTACGACGAGCCTCTTCCAGTGCCTGTTTGTTGGTCCAGTGATCATGAGCGATCCTATAACAGGCGATGACCATTCCGGCCCGATCGTCGCCACGCCGGCAGTGCACGAAGACAGGGGTCCGGGAGGGGTCTTCCAGCAGCGCGAGGATCTTCGCCATCTGCTCATCTTTCGGCAGGAACAGGCCCGATAGCCTGACTCCCACATAGTGCATGCCTGCGGCTTCCACTAACTTCCTCTCGCGAGGTCTATGAATCATCCCGCCGCGCAGATCGAGCACGGTCTTGATCCCCATCTGTGCCAGTTCCGCAAAATCGGCAGGCTTCGGCTGCCGCCCGCGGTACACGTGATCGTCGAGACGCTGGACATTCGGCATCTCCGCCCAGGCCGGAACACAAATGGCCAGCAGCAAGGTGCACAAGGCCGTATTCATCGTCACTCCATTTGGCATTCTTATCATGACGGCACCATCGGGATGGCTACAATTCACGTTTAACTCTTTGCAATCGTTTAACTCTTTGCAATCCATGGACCGCTTTGGAAGTACTTCGGAGTGGGCACGAAATTGCAGCCTGTCTCCGGGGCAGAAATTCTGCAAGTTTGGTGAACAACACGGCCTTGCACGAGCTGAACCGTCTGATGCTGCGCTATCCCGAAGTCCAGTTGGCGACTCTCGTGGAGAGTCCGCCCAAAGGCGCGGAATGGATTCATGAAATCAAGCTCGACGGTTATCGTCTGCTGGGTTTCGTAGCCGGGGGCGTCGCGCGTCTGCGCACCCGCAACGGAAAAGACTGGACCGGAAGCTTTCCTTCTCTTATTGCGGCGCTCGAAAAGCTGAAGGTCAAAGACGCCGTGGTGGACATGGAGGCTGTCATTGTCGATGCGGAGGGCAAGAGTAGTTTTCAGGCATTGCAGGAGGCGCTCGGCGAAGGCGGCCATCCGGAGAAGATCGTCGCATATGCTTTCGATCTTCTGCATCTCGACGGCCAGGACCTGACCGGACTCCCGCTGACCTCCCGCAAGGAGAAATTACAGGGTGTCTTGAAAAAACTGGCGCGGGGCGCCGCGCTGCGCTACAGCGATCATGTGGTGGGGCGCGGCGAGGAGATGCTCGCCGAGGCGTGCGGCAAGGGATTGGAAGGCATCGTTTCTAAAATGGCGGACGCCCCTTACCTGATGGGACGCCAGAAGAGCTGGCTGAAAGCGAAGTGTGCGCGGCGGCAGGAATTCATCATTCTCGGCTACAGCGCCGCGCGCTCGGGCGGGCGGGCTTTGGGCGCTCTTTATCTCGGCTACCGGAAGGATGGCGCGTTACTCTATGCCGGAAAGGTGGGGACCGGCTTTTCGACGAAGAGCGCTCACGATCTGGCGGGGCGCTTTACCACGATCGCGGTCGAGAAGCCAGTCTTGACACGTGCCAAAAGCAGCGGCCTGCCGGCGCGCGAATGGGAGTCCATCCATTGGGTCAAGCCAGTCCTGCTGTGCGAGGTCGCGTTTACCGAGTGGACCCAGGACGGCCGCATCCGTCATCCTTCTTTTCAGGGCCTGAGAGAAGACAAGGACGCGGGCGAAGTGAAGAAGGAGACACCTGTGCGGGTAGCATCGACGTCAGGCGCGACAATTGCGCAAAGGAAGGCCGGAAGCCTCCTGGTCAGTGGCATCGCGATTACGCACCCGGACCGCGTAATCTCCGAAACCGGTCATATCACCAAGGGCGAGCTGGCCGAGTATTACTCCGGCGTGGCGCCGCTTCTATTGCCCCGGATCGCTCGGCGGCCCGTGAGCCTGCTCCGTTGTCCGTCGGGAATCGATGGCGATTGCTTTTATCAGCGCAACCCCGGCAAGGGCCTCGGTCCGGACGTAAAGCCTTTCGAGTTCCGGAACAACGGGAAAAAGAACGAGTATCTCTATATTGAGAACGAAAAAGGCCTGCTCGAACTGATCCAAATGGGCGTTATTGAGATCCATCCATGGGGTGCGACCATCGATGCGATCGACTTTCCCGACCGGCTGATCTTCGATCTGGATCCGGCCGACGATGTGCCGTTCGCAGGGCTCAAGCTTGCCGCGCGGGACCTGCGGCAAAGGCTGAAGCACAAGGGCCTCGAATCGGTACTCAAATGCACTGGCGGCAAGGGATTGCATGTGACCGTGCCGCTGGCCGCCAAGGACAAGTGGCCTGTCGTGAAATCCTTTGCCGCCTCCGTGGCGGAGGAGATGGTGACGGCGGCTCCCCAAGCCTATGTCGCCACCATGAGTAAGGCCAAGCGTTCGGGCAAGATCTTCGTCGACTACTTCCGCAATGACTATACAGCCACCGCCATCGCCGACTATGCCGTCCGTGCGCGGCCGGGTGCGCCCGTGGCCGTACCGCTCGAATGGGATGAGCTCAAGAGCCTGAAGGCGCCCAGCCAGTTCATGATTAAGGACGTGTTGAAGCGTCTCGAAAACAAAAAGTCGGATTCGTTCTCCAGGCAAAAAGGGCAAAGGATTCCCACGGCACGATAGGTGTTTTTCCTGCGTTCCTCTTAATCCGCTAATTCTTTTCCCGTAGGCCGCCGATAAGATGACGTGGAGCTAACGCCAACTATCCTCGCCATTCTGGACGACGCCGAAACTCTGGAGATCATTCAGGCCGCGCTCGTGGCGCAAGGGATCCGCTTGGTCTCGGCCGCCGATTCAGAATCGGGCTGGGATCTGGTTCAGCGGTCCCATCCGAACATCATTTTGATCGATGCGGGTCTCGCGAATGGGATGAAACTGCTCGAGCGCATTCTGGATTCCGACCCTGGCGCGCAGGTGCTCCTGTTAACGGATCGCTACTCCGCGGACGCCGCCGTCGAAGGTATTCGTCAGGGAGCCTGCGATTGCGTCAGCAAGCCACTCTCGGCCCCCATATTGGGCGAGCGCATCGGGGAGTTATTGAACGAGGCTCTCTTACGGCGCGAGACCGTGGAACTCGACGACAAGCTTCTCGAAAGCTATCGCTTTCATGGCATGGTTGGACGCAGCCCCCAGATGCTCGAGATATTCGCCCGTATTCGCCGGGTTGCCCCGCACTACCGCGTTGCGCTGGTCAGTGGCGCCACCGGCACCGGAAAGGAATTGGTCGCAGCAGCGCTACATTCGCTGAGCCCGGTGGCCAACCGCCGGTTCGTGGTCTGCAACTGCTCGGCGATCGTTGAGACGCTCTTCGAAAGCGAGCTGTTCGGCCATGTGAAAGGCGCTTTTACGGGGGCCACGCAGGATCGCGTCGGGCTGTTCGAGTACGCCCAGGGTGGTACTGTCTTTCTGGACGAGATTTCGGACATGCCGCTATCCACTCAGAGCAAGTTGCTGCGCGTTGTCCAAAACAAGGAACTGCAGCGGGTGGGCTCCTCCGAAGTTCGCAAAGTGGACGTGCACATCATTGCCGCCACCAACCGCGAGATGTCCTCCCTGATCGCCGAAAAATTGTTTCGTGAGGATCTCTATTACAGGCTGTCCATGGTCGAGCTGAAACTGCCCCGGCTGGCGGAACGCAAGGAGGACCTGCCCTTATTAGAGCGGCACTTCGTCGGAAAATTCGCCAATGGCTACCAGAAGCGGGTGAGCGGTATTTCGCGGCGCGCGCAAATGCTGCTCTCGCGTCACAGTTGGCCCGGCAACGTTCGCGAGCTCGAAAACGTACTGGGGCACGCCTGCATGATGGCGGAATCGCAATTCATCGATTTGCGCGATCTGCCCGAAAATTTGTGCAATGGCGTTCGTGGAGTCTCCATCAATGAGCCTGAGTTGATTCCACTGGCTGAGTTGGAGCGCCGCTACACCCAGCACGTCCTCGATCGTCTGGGAGGGAACAAACTGCAAGCCGCTCAGGTCCTCGGTATCAGCCGCGCCACGCTCTATCGCATCCTTCGGGATGGTGCGCCCGAGCAAGGGCATCAGCTCATTGAAGCTCTAGGCCGTTCCGCGCCCGCCCCACGCCTGCGGGTCCAGTAGCAAGCGGCGCGCCGATTCAGTCGCAGGGAAAGCCCTAAAACGGCACATCGTCGTCGGTAATGCCCTGGTTGAAGCCGGGTTCGTCGGACTGATTGGCCGCTGATGGCGCCGGCACAGAGACTGGACCGGCGGCCGATCGCGCGCCACGGGGCATCGAAACAGGCTGCTGGCTATACTCATCCGGAGCCGTGCCGCCGTCCTGACGCCCGCCCAGCAGGACCAGATGCTCACAGACCACATCGGTCGTGTAGACCTTCTTGCCATCTTTATCGTCGTAGCTTCTGGTCTCCAGTCGGCCTTCCACGTACACCTGCTTACCTTTCAGCAGATAGTTGGCAACATTCTCGGCCCGCCAGTATTTCACGCGGTGCCACTCGGTCTGCTCTTTCCACTCCCCGGATTGCTGGTCCTTCCACCGCCGCGTGGTAGCCAGCGAAAAGTTCGTGACCGACGCGCCCGACGGCGTGTACTTCGTTTCGGCATCTCGACCGAGATTGCCGATCAAGATGACTTTATTAACCGATGCCATATTACTCAGCACTGTAACATATGGTGTGCAGCCGGGCAGGACAACCCTTCAGACTGCGCCAGAAAGCCATCTTTGGCCATGTTTGTTGTAGAATAAGAATTTGGCGGGAGGTGGGTCTTCTCGAGTAGCAGGCGAGCCTTATCTTTCCCTGAGTTCATCCCTCCGATTTTCGGCAAGATCTCCTATGGCCTTTTTTCGCTGGTGTTTCCGGATGAGTGTGCCGTCTGTAAACGTCCCCTTCACAAATTTTCGCGCGTTCCCGTTTGTGAAGAGTGCCTGCGAGAGCCTGCGCCGCTGATCTCGGAATACTTCTGCCTCAACTGCCGCACGTCGTTTCAGAACAGTTTTCCGCTGGACTCCGAAGGGCGCTGCATGCTTTGCCGGCAGGGCCGCCGCGGGTTTGACGAGGCCTTTTGTTACGGCGCTTATGAAGGCACGCTGCGGGAACTGATCCATCTTCTCAAATACAACGGCATGCGTCCGCTGGCCGGACCTTTGGGCGACCTGCTGGCCCAGGCATTGCCGCGGGACAGGCAATTTGACATGATCACGCCGGTGCCGCTGCACTGGCGCCGGCGGTGGCAGCGCGGCTTCAATCAATCCGAATTGTTGGGCAAAATCGTCGCGCGGCGTCGTGGCATTCCGCTGGCGAAGGTTCTGCGGCGGAGCTTCGCCACGCGCGCGCAGGCGGGGCTGAGCGGCGCGCTGCGGCGCCAGAACGTGGCCGCCGCTTTCCGCGCGCGGCGCAGAGTGGCGGGGCAGCGCATTCTGTTGATCGACGACGTGATGACCACCGGCGCGACGGCGGGCGCCTGCGCGGTGGCGCTGAAGAAGGCCGGCGCCAAATCGGTTGCGTTGCTGGCGCTGGCGCGCGTCGAACGAAGGCTGCTGGGGAGAGCGGATTTGGACCAACGAAAGGGACCTGTTTGAATGGCCAGTTTGAACAGATTGCAGAAGCCGGTTCTGGTGCTGAATGCGAGTTATGAGCCGATCAATATCTGCGCCGCGCGGCGGGCGCTGGTGCTGGTGTTGAAAGGAGTCGCGGCGGCGGAGGAGGAATCCACTCTGCACATACACTCCGCGCGCAACGTGGTAAAACTGCCATCGGTGATTCGCCTGCTTGAATACAGGCGCATTCCCCATCAGACCCGGGCGCTCTCGCGGAAGAATATCCTGATGCGGGACCGCTATACATGCCAATACTGTCATCGGACGCTGCCGTCCGGCGAGCTTACCCTCGACCATGTAGTGCCCCGCTCGCGCTCGGGCGAATCCAACTGGGAGAATCTGGTGGCCTGCTGCAATCCCTGCAATAACCGCAAGGGCAGCCGCACGCCGGATGAAGCGGGCATGCGGCTGGCGCGGCCGCCCAGACCTTTCAGCTTGCATACCAGCCGGCACCTGATGCGGCTGTTAGGCAAGAGCGACGAGCAATGGCGGAAGTACCTGTTTTATTAGGCCAGAGTTAGTGCAGAAAAAATCCTGGCCCAACCGTTAAGTGGTGGCTGATCGAGTCGGGCACTACGACGAAGAGCAGAGTTCCGATCATGCCGTGCGCCAGCCCCAGAAAATACATATTGCGGTACTTCAGGTAGATCCTTGTGCTGCAATAACCCAACGCGAAAGTTACCAGCATCAGAAACCAATTGGGAAGGTGCGTCCAGGAGAAAAGCGCGGCGGCAATCAACGGCACACGGCGCGCGGAGGAGACCGCCAGCAGCCGGTTCGCAAAATAGCCGTTTAGCAAATACTGCTGGAACAGTCCCCATGGACAGTACGCCAGGAAGCAAAGCAGGGCCTGATCGAGGCTGATGTTACGCCGGGTTTGCAGAAGCACTCCGGAGGCGAAAAGCGACAGGGCCAACAGCGCGACCGCCGGCGCCAGCGTCTCCATGCATTCCTTGAAGTTGCGCCAGCGGAAACCCAGGCCGGCCGTTCGCTCGTGGCGCAGGATGTGGGTCGTGACAATGGCAGCCAGGATATAAATCCACGCACGCGGCGTCGTATAACGCAGCCGCCAGATGTACAGCATGATCAGCAGAAACACCGTGGCGGGCTCCGCAAGCATGAAATAGCGCGCGCGCTTCATCCAGTCCCCGATCAAAAGAAAACGTGTTTGGTGGCATCCACCAGCGCGTGAAAGGTGATGGAGGAGAACACGCTGGAGGACTTCTGAAATACCTTGCCATAAGCGATTCCGGCGATGGTCGCCAGGATCATGTAGCGCCAGTTGGGAAGGGGTTGTGGACCGTTATCCAAGTGGGCGCAGCCAAATATCAATCCGGAAACCAGTAGCACGCGGGTGGTAAAGCCGTAGCGTTGCATCATCCAGTTCTGGATCAGCGAGCGGAACAGAATCTCTTCCGGCAAGGCTGTCCCCGCGGCAATGACCAGGAACGTCAGGCCAATGCGGGTCGCCGAGGGGTGCTCGGGAACGTGGAACGGCGGTATGAAATTGAGCAGGCGGCCGGCCACGATCAGCACCGGAGCGGTTACCAGAAAACCGGCAACCCCGTAAGCCAGATCGCGCGCGACTGGTACGCGATATTTCATCCCGGGTAGAGTGCGGAAGCCCAGAAATATGGTCAGGGCCAGCAGGATCGCGATGCCGTACGCCACGCTGTGCAGAAAACCTTGAGCTGGTTTGGGAATGAGGTGGCCGCCAACGGAGAACTCCAAGGGAAGCCAGAGCGCCAGGATAATCGCGAAGTCCACCCAGGATGGGTGCTTCACCGATCGAGCACCCTGAACGAAGGCGGCGAGCGAAGGAACGCAGGTATACGCCAGAATGAGCAGCGCGAGCGGGACGCTGAACGCCTCGTTAGCGGCGGCCAGGCCGCAGAACACCAGCGTCAGGGCCAATGGTGCGACGAACAGCAGCGCGGGGCGGCGCTGTAATCCAATCTGTACGCGCTGCTGCACGATGGGGGAAAGAAAACCGAGGATAGCGACCAGCAAGAGCCCAAGGATCAAAGTGTGCATGACGTCCCACCGCGGCTGCGTTACATCCAAATTACAGGTGGAACCCGGGAGATTCAAGTTAATCTGCAGGCATGGTGTGACGCCGGTTACAGACGCGTCCAACTACACTCGCATAAAAATAAAGGTTGACAGAAGGCCACGCACTGAAAGATTATGCAAACGGAAGGGGACTGTAGCCATGGAAACTGTTCGAACCATGCTGCGGCACAAGGGAGTGGATATCTTTTGGCTCGCTCCGGAAGCGACTGTCTATGAAGCCGTCGCCATGATGGCTGATAAAAGCGTGGGGGCCCTGCTGGTACTTTCAGAGGGCAAATTGACCGGTATCGTTTCCGAACGGGACTACGCCCGCAAAGTCATTCTGAAGGGCAAGCATTCGCACGAAATCCAGGTCCGGGAAATCATGACCAGCCCGGTGGTCACCGTCACGCCCGATCACACGGTGGAAGAATGTATGCGTATTATTACGGCGCACAGGGTACGCCATCTGCCTGTGATGGCCGGAGAGGATCTGGTGGGAATGGTCTCGATCGGAGATCTGGTGAAATCGATTATCTCCGCGCAGGCCCACACCATCGACCAGCTAAGCAGCTACATAGAGGGCCGCTATCCGGCCTGAGATCGGCGAGCTACTCAGCTCTCGCCTTCGGCGCAACAAATCCGATGCGGTTCGGCTTTGCGGACGGCGGCGCCTTGACCACCCGGCAGACCAGTTGCAGCGTGTCCACGGGCAACACCACGCGGGTCATATTCCTATCGTGATCGGTGCCAGTCACCACGGCAACCTGCCACGATGGACAGAAGAACTCCAGCACGCGCAGAACAACTCCGCCGGCGGTCAATGACACCACCAGTTCCTCGTCATCCTTAAGCGCCCTCTGCATGGCCTGGATCTGGCCCAGAATGGCAGCGCCCAGGTTGTCCACCGTGGCCGGCGGAGCAGCGGCCTTGGTAGTAACATTCCGAATGGCCTGCTCCGCAAACTGTTTTGTCAGATCGCTCAGAGCCATCAGGCTTGATCCTAACACTCTGCCCCGGCGATTGCCGAAGCTGTTGCTATCATTCTCCTATATGGCTCCTATATGAGTGGGTATGAGGCGGGTGACCGGCCGACCATCCTGAGCAACCAATTCCGCGTCACCTTTGGGGTCGGTCTGGTGGTGATTCTCATTGCGGTCGGCATCGTTCTGTTTCTCCAGCGCGGCTCGCATATCGAGCTCAAGGGCGCTATTCTCAAAGTGCGTGTGCTCGCCATGGATGAGCGTAGCGCAATAGCGGTGGTCGATTTCCGCTTCGCCAACCCCGCTAATTTTCCCTTCGTCGTGCGCACCGTTGATGTATCTGTGACCGGAGCCACGGGCGACATTTATCCCGGTTCAGCGATTTCCGAAGTGGATGCCAACCGGCTCTTTCAGTTTTATCCGGTGCTCGGACAGAAGTTCAACGACTCGCTGCTCACGCGTGACAAGATCGCGGCCCACTCCACGCAGGACCGCATGATCGCCGCTCGTTTTGAAGTCCCTGTAGACAAGCTCGAGTCTCGTAAAAATCTGACTGTTCGAATCGAGGATGTAGATGGCCCGGTATCGGAGCTGGCTGAGAAATAGCCCGCCGGTCGTTGGTTTGATTTTGCTCGGCTGTACAGCCTTGGCCGCCGGCGGTCCGGCGCGGTTCGTCGAGCATACCGTCGCGGCCGGTCTCAAGGGCGGCTACCAGGTCGTCGCAGTGGACGTGAACCACGATGGCAAGCCGGATCTGATCGCGCTGGCGAGTGGCATGACCGAGCTGGTCTGGTTCGAAAATCCAGGATGGGAGCGGCACGTCATCGCCGGCAACCTTTCGGGCATGATCAATCTGGCGGCCTGGGACTACGATGGCGACGGAATTCCTGAAATTGTCCTGGCGTCCGGCTTTTCCATGGAAGCGAAGAAGAGCGCCGGTGTGGTTTCCGTGCTGCATCACAATGGCGACCCACGTCAGCCATGGAGCATACGGGAGATCGATCGCCTGCCCACGTCACATCGGCTACGCTGGGCCGACATCGACGGCGACGGCCGGAAGGTGCTGGTCAATCAACCGCTGACCGCCGCGCAGGTAGACCATCCGGAAGACCACGCGCATACCCCGCTGGTCTTCTACCGGCCGGGAGAGTGGAAACGCGAGCAGATAGCCGATCAGGATGAAGGCGTGGTCCACTGCATCTACATCGTGGACTGGGATGGCAACGGCCGCGACGCTATCCTGACCGCCAGCTTTGTGGGCATTCACTTGTATAAGCCTGGCAAAGACGGCCGCTGGAGCCGGACGGAAATCACCAAGGGCGATCCCGCGCCCTGGCCCAAGTCCGGTTCGAGCGATGTGGCGGCCGGGCGGCTGGGTACGCGGCGATACCTCGCCGCCATCGAGCCGTGGCACGGAAATCAGGTGGCCATTTACCGGGACGATCGAGGTCAATGGCAGCGCCAGGTGATCGACGATTCGCTGCGGGACGGCCACACTGTGCTCACGGCGGATCTGAATGGCGACGGCTCGGACGAGGTGATCGCGGGCTATCGCGGCAAAGGCGTGAACGTATATTACGCACAGGACCCTCAGGGCGAGCGCTGGTCGAAGCAGGTGCTGGACGATAACATTTCCGCTGCGGCCTGCGCGATCGTGGATGTGAACGGCGACGGTCGTCCGGACATCGCCTGCATCGGCTCCTCGACCGCCAATCTGAAGTGGTACGAGAATCTGGGCCCGCAACCCAAATAGCACTGCCGCACGCCGCGCCTGTCGTAAAATCGAAGTTGCCCGATGCGCTCGTCACCGTCGCGATTCCAACTTTGGCCGCGGATGCGCGACTCCTCGAATGTGTATCGGCGCTCGAAAGACAGACACAGCCTAATTTTGAAGTGATGATTGTTGATAACAGCGGCCTGGGATTGGCGCGCGCCAGGGGGGCAGAACGCCCGGGTGTGCGGGTGATTGAGCAGCCGCGCAACGTGGGCTTCGGCGCGGCCATCAACGAAGCGTTCCGCCAGTCGCGCAGCCCGTACCTCGCGACGTTGAACGACGACGCAGTGGCGCATCCCGGCTGGCTCGCGGCGCTGATATCGGCCATCCAGGCGCGGCCGGACGTGGGCATGTGCGCCTCGCAGGTGCGCATGTTCGGCGAGGACGCGCTCGATTCGGCGGGGATGCTGGTGTGCGGCGATGGAAGCAGCAAACAGCGCGGCCAAATGCGCCCGCCGAAGTTCTTTCCCGTCGCCGAGGAGGTGCTGTTTCCAAGCGGTTCGGCGGCTCTCTATCGCCGCGCGATGCTCGAAGGGATCGGCCTGTTTGACGAAAGCTTTTTCCTGTATTGCGAAGATACCGACCTGGGATTGCGCGCGCGCTGGGCCGGATGGCGATGCCTCTACGTGCCGGAGGCCGTGGTCGAGCACCACTATTCGCACTCGGCGGGCCGCGCCTCGCCCTTGAAGGCATACTACGTGGAGCGCAACCGCTTGCGCGTGTTAGCTAAGAACTTCCCGGCCCGGATGTTGGTGGCGGCGCCGTTTGTCTCGATCGCGCGGTATGGCTGGCATTTCGGGCTGATGCTACGGGGCCGCGGCGCGGCGGCACGCTTCCGGCTGGAAGGAGCTTCGCCGTGGCGCATGCCGTATTATGTCCTGCGGGCTCACGGCGCACTGCTGGTGAATGCCCGCCGCCTGCTGCGCCAGCGCCGCGAAATCCGGCGCACGGCGCGCCTTTCCCCGCATATCTACCAATGGCTGCTGCGCGCGCATTCGATCTCGGCCCGGCGCATCGCGGAGCTTTGATGACGTCAACCGGCAAGGACTCGCTGCTCATCATAGTGCCGGCTTACAACGAGGAGGGCGCCGTCGGAAGCGTGGTGCGTGCGATCGCCATGGTGCTCCCCGATGTGCCGGTGGTGGTGATCGACGACTGCTCGCTCGACGCCACTCAGCAGGTGGCGCGCGAAGCCGGGGCCTCTGTGCTGCCGCTGGCGCATCATCTGGGTCTCGGCGGGTGCGTACAGGCCGGGTATAAGCTGGCGTTCGAGCTCGGCTTTCAATACGTAATTCGTCTGGATGGCGACGGGCAGCACGATGCGCGCGACATACCGCGCATTTTTGAAACCCTGCGCGGCTCGGGTTACGAGATGGTGATCGGCTCGCGATTTGTGACCGAAAACGGATCGAGCGTCGGTCTCATTCGTGGGCTGGGCATCCGCTTTTTTCGCATGGTGCTGCGGCCCATTCTGGGAAAGCCGGTGCATGATCCGACTTCCGGATTCGTGGGCGTGAATCGCGATGCCCTGCAGGTTTTCAGCAAAAGCCTTCCCTTGGAGTATCCGGAAATCGAGGCGCTGGTCGTGCTGCAGCGCAGGCGCTTCCGCTTTCAGGAGGTCCCTTGCAAGATGCATCCCCGCACTACCGGCCGTTCGTCAATCACCGCGCTTCGTTCCATCTACTACATCGTGCACGTGCTGTTGGGAGTCTTCGTGAACGTGCTCAAGTTCGACAGCCGGGCGCGGCGGCCCGGGAAATCAGGGAATTCATAACGGAGAAGATTCGATGGACCGCCTCTTGAACGTGCTGACAATCGCCAGCGGCCTATTGGTGCTGCTGGTGCTGACCTCACTGCGGCGCGCGCACATACGCGTCGAATATTCGGTAAGCTGGTTACTGGCGGCGGCTGCTTTGCTGGTTCTATCGCGCTCCCGGCGCATGTTGTTAGCCGCGGCCGACCTACTCGGAATCTCCTACCCGCCCTTTGTATTGTTGTTGGTAGTTGGTTTCGTATTCGTACTCATGTTTTACCGCTATTCGGTGATTCTTTCAAAGCTACGCGATGATAATATCGCGCTGGCGCAGCGGCTGGCCATTCTGGAGTATCACTTACAAAGCGCGAAGGGTAACCGTTCGCATGCCTGAGACGCGCGCTAAGCCCAAACGACGCGCGCCTGCTAAACCCGCCGCGCCAGCTCCCCCGCCAAAGACAGGCCCGCGTTGGTGGATGTATGCCGCGACCGTCGTGGGTACTCTTTATGTGGTTTTTCAGGCCTATGGGCCCGCCCTGAACGGACCGTTCCTCTTCGACGACACTCGCGAACCTTACTACCTGCCAAATTTCTCCAATGAGTTACCAGCTTGGATAACTGGCGTGCGGCCGCTGTTGATGTTCACTTACTGGATCAATTATCAGTTATCCAAAGATCCGATTGGTTTTCATGTGTTGAATGTGATCCTTCACGTACTGAATGGCATTTTGTTGTTCTTCATCGTGCGCAAGCTGCTGGATCTGGCCCACCCGCGCACCTCGAATGGGTTATTACTCGCCGGCTTCGCCGCTGCTGTCTTCCTTCTGCACCCCATCCAAACCGAATCCGTATCCTATGTGGCCGGCCGGTCCGAATGCCTTAGTGTTTTGTTTTTCTTCGCCGCGTTCGCAGTCTTTCTGTACAGGCACACCGCGGAGGCGTCCTGGACGGTCGCTATCGCCGTCCTCGCACTATGTGGCGCGGCTGTCGCTTCCAAGGAGCACACGCTGGTGCTTCCCGGTTTGCTGCTGCTGACCGATTATTTTTGGAATCCCGGTTTTTCCTTGAGCGGGATCCGGCGCAACTGGCGCATCTATGTTCCGCTCGCAGCCGGTGGTTTGATCGGACTTGCATTCATCGCCAGACTGCTGGCCAGCGCGCCGAGCGCCGGCTTCCACATCAAAGACCTGACCTGGTATCAATACTTCTTCACCGAGTGCCGCGCGTTCTTTGTTTACCTGCGGCTGTTCGTATTTCCGGCTGGCCAGAATCTGGACTACGGCTATCCGATCTCACGGAGCATTCTGGACCGCGGCGCCGTCTTCGGACTGGCGGCGATTCTCCTGCTGGCGGGCGCCGCAATCTATTTCCGCCGCAAGTATCCGCTGGCGTCTTACGGCTTCCTGGTGTATTTGCTGTTGATGGCGCCGACGTCGTCGTTTGTGCCCATTAAAGATGCCCTCGCCGAGCGGCGCATGTACCTGCCAATGATCGGCCTGCTGTTGGCCGTGACCGCCGGGTTAGAACGCCTCAGCCGTTTCAACCTGGATCGCCGTAAGCTGGCCGCGGCGATGGGCGCCGTAGTTGTCATATTGGCGATCCTGACCTGGAATCGTAACCAGGTTTGGGCCAGCGATATCGCTCTCTGGGAAGACACCGCGCGCAAGGCCCCTGATAATGCGCGCGCGCACTTCCAACTGGCGCATGCCTACTACACCGCCGGCCGCTACGAAGACGCCGCGGCGCGATATGCGGAGACTGCGCGGCTACAACAACCCAACTATGATTTATTAGTCGACTGGGGATTGGCTTACGATGACGCGGGGAAGCCCGACCAGGCGCTCGCGAAACTAAAGCAGGCCGCCTCCCTGGAACCCGGCGCGCATGTCTATACGCAAATCGCCAGAGTGTACGCCAAGCAGTCGCGCTGGGGGGAAGCGCTTGAAGCGCTGGCGCAGGCGGAGAAATTGGATTCCAATTATGCCATGATCTACTATTACCGAGGCGGAATTCGGGCGAAGACCAACGACTTTGCGGGCGCTGCAGCAGACTACCAGCGCGCGCTGGCGCTGGGGATCGATCCATCCGCCGAACCTTCCGTGCGCCAGGGCTTGGCGTTCGCCCAACAACAGTTAGCTCGCAGCCAGCGCTGACATGCGGCCGCTGCGCATCGGCGTCAACGCGCTCTACCTCATCCCGGGCGGCGTTGGCGGAACGGAGATCTATCTGCGCGCACTGCTCGAGGCGTTGGCGGAGATCGACTCCCGCAACCAGTATTTCATTTTCACCAATCGCGAAACCGATGCCGGTCTGATCCCTCTACGGCCCAATTTCCATCACCGGCCGCAACGGGTGCGTGCCCGTTTCCGTCCGGCGCGCATTATCTGGGAGCAGACCGCACTACCGCTCTCGGCCGCGCGGCTGCAACTGGACGCGCTGTTGAACCCCGGCTTCACCGCGCCCATCTATTGCCCTTGCCCGGCCGTCACGGTCTTTCATGACATGCAGCACAAGCGCCATCCAGAGCACTTTCGGAGGGCTGATCTGCTTTTCTGGCGCATTCTACTGTATGCCTCGGCGCGCCTGGCAACTCTGATCATCGCGGACTCCCAGGCCACGCTTGCGGATCTGTTGCACTACTACCGGCTTCCGCCCGAAAAGGTGCGCATGATTGCGCTGGGTGTTGATCCTGTGTTTTTCGGACTGCGGCGCGTTCCCGAAAAGCTGCTGCTGACCGTTTCCACGTTGCATCCGCACAAGGGGCTGGATGCGATGCTCGAAGCTTTTGCAGGATTCCGGCGCGCGTGCCCGGAGTTCAGGCTGATGATAGTGGGATTGCGCGGCTTCCACAGCGAAGCCCTGGAACGGCGCAGGGCAAATCTAGGGCTGGCTGATTCGGTCGAGTTCACCGGTTGGATTCCGCGCGCGAATCTCTACGATCTCTACGCGCGCGCGTGGGCTTTTCTATATCCATCTACATTCGAGGGTTTTGGCCTGCCTCTGCTGGAAGCGCTGGCCGCGGGTATCCCGACGGGATGTTCGAATATCGAACCTCTTTGCACACTGGCAGGGGAAGCGGCTCTGCAATTTGATCCACACAATACGGCTGCCTTGCACGACGCCATGCTCCGTCTGGTTTCCGACGAAGCGCTGCGCAGCCGGCTGGCGGTGGAGGGACCGCACCGCGCGGCGCTTTTTTCGTGGGCTGTCACCGCTCGAGCAACGCTTCAGACAATTGTCGAAGCGGTGGAGATGTCGCGCTAGTCATAAGAGATTTGTCCAGTCTGGCCCAATCGCGGCCGTGCTATGCTTACTCCACGCAGACATGCCAAACAAGTTTGGTTCAGATATTTTGATTCAAGCGCCAGATCCAAAACACGCGGCATCCTTCTATGTCGATCAACTCGGTTTTGAGATCACTGACGAGACGCCGCAAATGATCAGCATTCACGGTAAGCACATCAACTTGTTCATCGAGCGTGGTCCGGCGCTCGGGCCAGTGTTGGAAGTGACCGTGGAAAGCGTAGCAGAAGCCAGGCAACGCCTCGTCGAGAATGGTTGCGAAGTGGTAAAGGATGAGCCGGATTTTCCGAGATGCTATATCAAAGATCCGTTCGGCCTGATTTACAATCTGCTGCAGGCTGACGCCAGTTAGAACTCGAGCGTGTCGCCGTCGTGCAGGCCGAGGCGCTTAGCCTCGCCCCCGCCTAACTCCAGCACGAATTGGGCCTGTTGGTGCCCGCCGTATTTATCGCAGCCGCTCGCCTTGGTCTTGCACGGCGGCGTGTCGGGGGAGATCTCCACGATGCGATGGCTCGTATCCATCCACACGATATCCAGCGGAATTCGCACCTGGTACATCCAGTATTGATAAGCTCCCGGCTTATCGTGGATGAAGAGCATCCCGCGGCCGCGCGGTAGCGAGTCGCGAAACATCATCCCCTTCTGCATGTCGATCGGGTCGATCTCCGCCTCCGCGCGAATCTGCTTTCCATTCGGTAGCTTGACGACGCGCATCCCGAGTTCGTCCAGGCCCACCGTGGGCGGTCCACATCCGGCGCTCGCGAGCGCCAGCAAAATCAGCGGGAGAAAATAGCGCATGCGTTAAAATGGTATCCGCATTTGCCGCATTTTGAAAGTCATGTGGAAACGCTTCCGGCTAACGCTCGAGATGATCAAGTTCGAGCATTCGGTCTTTGCTCTGCCCTTCGCGCTTACCGGCGCGCTCCTGGCGATTCGCGACGGCGGGCTCGACGCCCGCGCGGCTGGCGTGCGGATCGGCTGGATCGTGGTGGCCATGGTCGGAGCGCGTTCCGCCGCCATGGCCTTCAACCGCTTGATTGACGCGGGGATCGACGGCCGCAACCCGCGCACGCGCATGCGTCATTTACCCGCCGGAGCACTTTCACCCGCCTTTACCTGGGGCTTCGTGGGGATCTCTGCGCTGGTCTTCCTCTTTGCGGCGCGCGAGCTGAATCCGCTGTGCTTCCGCCTGGCTCCCGTGGCGCTGGCGGGTGTATTCT